>Ga0265293_10002056_pt1 | contig 41880 bp, 28 predicted proteins | sample Munlanlewell138R_FD_192505 | JGI IMG/M metagenome (GOLD analysis project Ga0265293, IMG submission 192505) | Leachate microbial communities from a municipal landfill in Southern Ontario, Canada - Leachate well 138R | ecosystem: Engineered > Solid waste > Landfill > Unclassified | place: Canada...
CCGCGCCAACCTGTTGGCCGCCACGTCCGGCAACCAGTCCCTGGCCTGTACCGGTTCGGCATCCGTCCCGGCACCGGCGACAGGGCTGGTGCGGCTGAACCTGTTCGTCAATGGTGGTTGCGGCGGCAATCTGGCCAACGAGGCCTTGCCGGCAGACGACCTGGGGCAATTCAGGCTGGAACAGCGGGACTTCGGCCAGGACATCAGCCTGTTCTGGTTCGATGGCAGCAGCGTGATCGATGCGATCGACGATGCCGATGCCTGCCGGGACAGCGACATCCTCGGCAATGCGCGGCCCTTCGACGGCGATGGCGACCTGGTGGCGCAGTGCGATGTCGGTGCGTTCGAGCAATCCTGGCAACTGGGCGAGCCGCCCGACCCCGATCGCCTCTTCGCCGATGGCTTCGAAGACTGAGCGTCCCCCGGCTCCGGCAGCAGCGTCTGCCGGAGCCCATCGCTTGAAGCTGAACTAGGCTTCAGCCATCGCGGCTCCGGCGTCCGCGCTGGCGGCGCGCGCGACCGTGATGTCGCAGGATCGGTCCGATCATTCAGACTTTGCCGGCGGCGTCGCAGTGCGTACAGCAGCGGCAGGGTAAGCTTTGTCGATGCTTTATCTCGCCTCCCGCTCACCCCGCCGCCATCAGCTGCTCGAACAGCTGGGCTACCGTTTCCAAGGCCTCGATATCGAGGTGCCCGAGGTTCGCGCCGCGGGTGAATCCGCGCAGGACTATGTCTCGCGCGTGGCGCGCGAAAAGGCCTGTGCCGGCCTCGCCGCGCTCGGCAGCGCACCCGATGCGCGGGTGCTGGGCGCTGATACCGAGGTGGTGCTGGACGACGAGGTGTTCGGCAAGCCGCGCGATGTGGCCGATGCCGCCGCGATGTTGCGCCGCCTGTCCGGCCGCACGCATGAGGTGATGTCGGTGGTGTGGCTGGTGTCGGTGGCGGCCGAAACCACGGCGGTCAGCCGCAGCCAGGTCACTTTCGCGGCGTTGGACGAGGCCACGATCGCGGCCTATCTGGCCTGCGGCGAAGCCTTCGGCAAGGCTGGCGCCTATGCGATCCAGGGCCGCGCGGCGGCCTTCATTTCCCGGCTTGAGGGCAGCTATTCCGGCGTCATGGGCCTGCCGTTGCACGAAACCGCCGCCCTGCTGGCCGCTGCCGGCTGCCTGCCGGTGCCGGTGCATGGGTGAGCCGGGCGCGTCCTCCGGCTACGATCCGAACTCCACGCGCAGGCAGACGTTTTCATGTCCGAAGAAATCCTGATCAACGTCACCCCCCGCGAAACCCGCGTGGCCGTGGTCGAAAACGGCATGCTGCAGGAAGTGCTGATCGAGCGCGCCAGCCGTCGCGGCTATGTCGGCAACATCTACAAGGGCCGGGTGTTGCGGGTGATGCCGGGCATGCAGGCGGCCTTCGTCGATATCGGGCTGGAGCGGGCCGCCTTCCTGCACGCCTCGGACATCCTGCGGCCGATGGTCGAGGATTCGGTCGAAGGCGAAAGCGGCGAGCCGACCGCACCGGCGCCGACCACCACACCACCGATCGGCGAACTGCTGCGCGAAGGCCAGGATCTGATCGTGCAGGTGGTCAAGGAACCGATTGGTAGCAAGGGCGCACGCCTGACCACCCAGCTCAGCATTCCTTCGCGCTATCTGGTGCTGCTGCCCTATGGTCGCGTGCTGGGGGTTTCGGCGCGGATCGAATCCGATGAGGAGCGCGCCCGCCTCAAGGGCATCATGGCCGAGTTGATCGAGCCGATGCCGCTGGGCTACATCGTTCGGACCAATGCCGAAGGCCAGCCACGCGAAGCCCTGGCCAAGGACGTGGCCTATCTGGGCAAGGTCTGGAACGCGATCCGCAGCGGTATGGGCGAAGCGCGCGTGGGTGCCTGCGTCTACGAGGACCTGTCGCTGCCGCTGCGCTGTGTGCGCGACTACATGCGCGAGGACGTGGAAAAGCTGCGCGTGGATTCGCGTGAATCCTACGAGCGCATCCGCCGCTTCGTCTCGCGCTTCATCCCGGAACTGGCCGAGCGCGTGGAGCATTACCCCGGCGAGCGCCCGATCTTCGATCTGTATGGCGTGGAAGACGAAATCCAGCGCGCGATGCAGAAACAGGTGCCGCTGAAATCCGGTGGCTATCTGGTGCTGGACCAGACCGAGGCGATGACCACGGTCGATGTGAACACCGGCGCCTACCTGGGCCACCGCAATCTGGAAGACACCGTGTTCCGCACCAATCTGGAAGCGGCGCAGGCGGCGGCACGGCAACTGCGGCTGCGCAATCTGGGCGGCATCATCATCATCGACTTCATCGACATGGCCGATGCCGAGCACCGCCGCCAGGTGCTGCGCCAGCTGGAAAAATCACTGGCGCACGACCACACCAAATCCACGGTCTACGAGTTCTCGCCGCTGGGGCTGGTCGAAATGACCCGTAAGCGCACCACCGAGAGTCTCGAGCGGCAATTGTGCGAGCCGTGCCCGACCTGCTCCGGGCGTGGCAGCGTCAAGACTGCGGAAACCGTGTGCTATGAAATCTTCCGCGAAATCACCCGCGCGGTGCGCCAGTTCGATGCGGAAAAGCTGCTGGTGCTGGCGTCCAACCGGGTCGTGTCCCGGATTCTGGAGGAAGAATCCGGGGCGGTGGCCGAGCTGGAAGAATTCATCGGCAAGACCATCCGGTTCCAGGCCGATGAGCACTATGCGCAGGAGCAATACGACGTTGTGCTGCTGTAGCACCCGGCCGATGTACCACGCGGCATGAACACAGGCACACAAGGACGCGTGCGCCGTCTCGCGCGACGTCTGGGCGTGGCATTGCTGCACGCGCTGCTGGCGCTGCTGATCCTGGTGGCGCTGTGCGTGGCCCTGGCCAGCCAGTTGCTGCCGTTGCTGGCGCGGCATCCGGATGCGGTGGCGCGCTGGCTCGGAGCGCAGATCGGGGCACCGGTCGAACTGGCGGCGGTGGAGGCCAACTGGAACCGCGCCGGGCCGCTGCTGACCCTTTCCGGGTTGCGCATCGGCAGCACGCCGGAAGTGCTGGATATCGGCAGCGCGCAATTGCAGATCAATGTCTACGCCGGGCTGTGGCCGGGTATTGCGCTGACCGAGCTGCGCCTGCATGGGCCGGAGCTGGAATTGCAGCGCCAGGATGACGGGCGCTGGCGTCTGGATGGCCTCGGACGCGGCGCGGTGCAGGAAGGCGCCTCACCGATGGCGGCGCTGGACCGCTTCGGCGCGATCGATATCGTCAAGGCGCGGCTGCGCCTGCGTGATGCGCAGCGCGAGCTGGATCTGACCCTGCCGCAGATCGACGCGCGCATGCAGCGCCGTGGCCGGCGGTTGCAATTCGGCGCGCTGGTGCATGGCGCCCACGGCGGGCAATGGCGCATCGCCGGCGATGTCGCCGGTGATGGACGCGAAGGGCATCTTTATCTGGAAGGCCTGCAGCAGGACTGGGCCGCTTGGGCGCGCGGTCTGTCCTGGCATGGCGTGGGCGTGACCCGGGCGCATGGCGACCTGCGGTTGTGGCTGGATTTCAGTGATGGCCAGCCCACCGGGCTGCAACTGGAGAGCACGCTGGCGCCGTTCAACCTGCACGGGGTGATCGAGGACGCCGAAGGGGAAGGCCGGCTGGAGGAAATCGGCGCGGACTTTTCCCACTGGCAGGCGCGTGCGCGCTGGCAGCGCGGAGCCGACGGCTGGCGGATGCAGGTGCCGCTGTGGCAGGTGCGTCATGGCGATGGCGACACCATCGACGTGCTGCGCCAGGCCCATGCCACGCGCGATGCCGCTGGTGGACTGGTGCGGGTGCAGGTGGACGGGGCCGAACTGGGGCCGCTGTTGCGACTGACCAGTCTGGCACCGCAGCTGCCCGCCGCAGTGCGGCACTGGCTGGCGGAGGCGGCGCCGCAGGCGCGATTGCACGAAGCGCAGGCCACCTGGTTCGGGACGCAGGCCTATGCGTTCCAGGCCCGGGTGGAAAATTTGGGCTGGTCGCCGGCGTCCGGCATCCCGGCCCTGCACGGGGTTTCCGGGCTGCTGGATGGCGATGCACGCGCGCAACGCCTGCGTCTACAAGGCGGACTGTGGGACATGCAGGCGCCGGGCATGCTGCGGGAAGGATTCGCACCCAGCGTCAGTGGCGAAGTGATCGCCTGGCAGGATGACGAAGGGCGCCGCATCGAAACCCCGGGCCTGCGGCTTTTCGAGGACCACTACGACATCAGCCTGGCCGGCGGCGTGCAGTTCCCGCGCGGGGGCGGCGTGCTGCTGGATCTGCGTTCGGATGTGGCCGAGGCGCCAATCGTGGTGGCCAAGCGCTTCTGGCCGATCAATGTAATGCCATCGGCGGCGGTGCGCTGGCTCGACGATGCACTGCTCGACGGCACCGTGCGCCACGGCCGTGCGCTGGTGCGCGGCAATGTGCGCGACTGGCCGTTCCACGGCGGTGAAGGACGTTTCGAGGCCACCGCCGAACTGGCCGACGCGCAGATCCGCTACCGCAACGACTGGCCGCTGGGCGAAAAGGTCGGCGGCGATGTGCGCTTCGTCAACACCGGCATGGAACTGGACCTGCATGGTGAAGTGGCCGGCGTCACGATCCGCCGTGCGCAGGGCAGCATCCCGGATTTCGGTGACGCCATCCTGCAACTGGATGTGGAAGGTGACGGCAGCGGCGCCGCGCTGCTGGAGGTGCTGCGGCGCAGCCCGCTGCAACGCCAGTACGGCGACTACATGCGCGGCCTGCGCCTGGGCGGGCAGGGCGCGGTGGCGCTGGCGCTGCATATTCCGCTGGAAGCCAAGTTGGGCGAACCGCGCGTTGACGGCCACGCCGATATCGAACGGGTCGATCTGCACGACACCACCTGGGGCGTGGATTTCGACGCGGCCAGCGGGCGGGTGCGCTTTTCCGAACGCGGTTTTCTCGCCGACGAGCTCAATGTCGGCTTCAACGGCGCACTGGGCGCGCTGACGGTGGCGGTGGGCGGCTACACCTCCGAAGACGGGCATCTGGTCGAAGCCAGCCTGCGCGGCCGTTTCCCGGCGCATGTGCTGACCGCCCAGCACGAGGCCAGCCGCTGGCTCGAACCCTGGCTGGCCGGCGATTCGGACTGGAACCTGCAACTGACCGTGCCCAGCGTGGCGCCGGGTGAATCCGCCGCGCCGGTGCTGCGGGTGCGCTCGGATCTGGTCGGTACCGCGATCACCTTGCCGGCGCCGATGCGCAAGACCGCATCCGACCGTATGGCGCTGGATCTGAGCCTGGGCCTGCCGCTGGAGGATGCCGGGCTGGACCTGCGCCTGGGCGGTCTGCTGCACCTGCGCGGGCGCAATGATGGGCAGGGCGGATTCAGCGGACTGGCCGCATTCGGCGAGGTGGCCGATACCGGACAGCGGGATGCCGTCAGCGGCCTGCATATCGCCGGCCAGGTGCCGGTGCTGGATCTGGCGGCCTGGGCTGCGGTCGCCAGCGCAAGCCCGGAGGCGGGGCAAGGCCTGCATGTGGCTTCGGTCGACCTGTTCGCTGGCGAACTGAACCTGCTGGGCCGGCCCTTCCACGAAACCCGCGCCTGGATGCAGCGCGAGGCGAGCCATCTGGAGATCGGCGTGTCTGGCCCGGCGCTGGATGGCAGCCTGCAGATTCCGTTTGAAGGACTGGCGCTGAAGGGCATCGTCGGCAACTTCCGCAAGCTGCACTGGCCAGGCAGCGAGAACGATGCCGAAGCACAACAGGATGCAGACGCCGGCACATTTTCGCCCGCCACCCTGCCGCCGCTGCACCTTGAAGTGGCCGATGCCGCCTTCGCCGGCGCGCATCTGGGCACGCTGTGGCTGGAAACCTATCCCACCGCCGAGGGCATGCACGTGGAGCGGCTGGATGCGCAGTCCGATGCGGTGTCGATCAAGGCCAAGGGCGACTGGAACGCGGATGCGCAAGGACAATCGAGCCGTGTGGCGCTGGATTTTTCCGCAGCCGATGCCGGCGCGATGCTGGAAGCGCTGGGCTTTTCCCGTCTGCTGGATGGGGGTGCCGCGCATGGCCAGTTGAACCTGGCCTGGCCGGGTTCGCCGGGCGAATTCGCCTGGGAACATGCCGACGGCGAACTGAGCCTGGCGCTGGGCAAGGGCCGTGTGCTGGAAGTGGAGCCGGGCGCCGGGCGCCTGTTCGGCCTGCTGAGCCTGACCGAGATCCCGCGCCGGCTGGCGCTGGATTTCAGCGATTTCTTCCGCTCCGGGCTGGCCTTCAACCAGATGTCGGGCAGCTTCGTGATCCGCAGCGGCAACGCGGTGACCGAGGATTTCCGCATCGACGCGCCCTCGGCCGAAGTGCGGCTGCGCGGGCGCACCGGCCTGGCCGCGCGCGATTACGACCAGACCATGGACGTGCTGCCCAAGGCCGGCAGCATGTTGCCGGCACTGGGCGCGATTGCCGGCGGCCCGGCAGGTGCGGCGGTCGGCGCGGTGGCGCAGGCGGTATTGCGCCAGCCGTTGAAGGAGATGACCCGCATCGTCTATCACGTGGCCGGCTCATGGAGCGAACCGCAGATCACCGTGCTGGAGCGGGAAAACGGCACCACGCCGCGCGGCCCTGCCGACGCCGTGGAAGAGACCGGAAGCGGACCTGTGCCGCCGCAGGAAACGTTCCCGGTACCCGATACCGAACCGCAGCAGGCATTGCCGCAGGAATCACGGCAGGAGTCGCAACCGGAACCGCAGCAGGAGCCGGATCCGGATCCTGAGCCGGAAACACGACCACAGTGACGGTCCAGCCTTCAAGGAAAGCCCGACTAAGGTGTCATTCCGGCGGCTTTCAACAGCGACGCTCGTCAAGCCGGGCTTCCAACAGCCGAATGACTGGTCATCCAGCTCTTTGGCAAGCTATTGAAAATGCTGGATCCCGGCTTGCGCCGGGATGACACAGCGAAACTTGATCAGACATTCCTTAACCGGCCTTTTCCTTCTCCTTTCGTGAGAAGCTGGCCCGAAGGGACGGATGAGGGTTCGGTCGTCATTATCCGGAGCATCGCCGCAGGCCGCGTCGCACGCCACGCCACAGGAATGCTCAACATCCGCCTTCGACAGGCGTAAGCTGTCGACGTCGGGTGAAGGATTCGCCGTGCCCTGTGCATTGCCGACACGCAGGTGAAGCGCTCACGCGGGCAATGTGCTCGACTGTTCGCTCCTTCCCTGAAAGCCAAGGTTGAGATGGATGGCGCAAAGCGCGGCTTCCGCTTCTGCGGACAGGCAAAAGCCACTTGCCACAGCGCAGCTCGCATCACCTCAATCCGCTTCGCCGACGAGGGCAAGCAGGCGCTCACGCCGAGCACATTGCACACGGAGGCGCGCACCCGCGTGCCTCGACACGGGCCTGAACGGCGGGCGCCGCAGGCCATGGGTTCCACTTCCGGAGTTCGCCATGAAAGCCACCGTTATGCTTCGTCGCATGCATCGGATCCAGACACCGCTGGGTGGCCTCACCTTGGCGGCCACCGATCAGGGATTGTTCGGTGCCTGGTTCGACCAGCAAAGCCACCGTCCCGGCATGGAGGATTGGGTGATGGCACCGGATGATCCGCTGCTGCAACGCGCCGCGCACCAGGTGGGCGAATATTTTGCCGGTGCGCGCAAGGCATTCGATCTGCCGCTGGACCTGTCGCGCGGCACCCCATTCCAGCAACAGGTCTGGGGCTCGCTGGCGCAGGTGCCATACGGATCGACTACCAGTTACGCGGTACTGGCCGCCCAACTGGGCCGGCCGCGTGCGGTGCGCGCCGTGGGCGCGGCGATCGGGCGCAACCCGATGTGCGTGATCCTGCCCTGCCACCGCGTGCTGGGCGCCGATGGCTCGCTGACCGGCTATGCCGGCGGGCTGGACCGCAAACGCAGACTGCTGGCGCTGGAATCCGGCGCGCCTGCGGGCTGAAGCCGGCCGCACGGCCTCAGTTTTTTTCTGACTGGGGTGGGTCGTTCCTGGCCGCCTCACGACTTTCCAGCGCCAGCCGCGCCAGCGTCAGCAGGCGTTCGGAGGAGGGCATCGACAGGCGCTGGTGGAAGGCTTCCAGGGTGGCGTCGCGGTCCAGTTCGCGGGTATTGGCCAGGGTTTGCGCCAGCGCGTGGCCGAGGCTGTCGAAAATCAGGCCGTAGGCCACCGCATGCACCAGGCCGCCGCCGAGCGTGCCGAAACCGGGGAATGCCTTCAGCGCATTGCCGACCACCGCCAGCGTGATCGAAGTGCCGGTGCGCAGCAGGCCGCCGGCACGGCTGATCAGATCGTCGATATCGACATCGCGCGCGCGCAGGCCGTGGATCTGGCACAGCTCGCGCGTCAGCGCTGTGGCCAGTGCGCCCTGGATCACCAGATCGGTGCCGGGCGCAACGGCAGCCAGCGCGCCGAGCACGGCACGGCGGGTGTAGCGCTCGATCGCGGCCTGGCTGCGTTCGGCTTGCAGGCGTTGTTCGCCTTCGGCCAAGCGCGTGTCCACGTGCGAGAACAGTGCCGCTTCGCGTCCTGGTTCCAGCGCTTCGGCACCGAGCGCGGCGATGCGCTGGATCGCGCGTTGCAGTTCTTCGATGCGCGCCGGCGCCTGGCGCGTGATCCATTCCTGGCGGCCATCGGGATGTTCGCGCAGCAGTTCTTCCTCGTGCCCGGCCGAGACCGGGATCACCTGCGCTTCAAGGTGCGCACTGCGTTCGCGCAGGCGCCGGCGCAGCGCATCGAGCTGCTCGCGGTCGAAGCGGTCGCTCTTGTTCAAGGCCACGATGATGGGCCGGCCGAAGCGGCCCAGCGCCTCCAGTTCCTGTGCCTGGCTGCGGCCCAGATCGCCATCCACGACATAGACCAGTGCATGCGAGCGCGCCGCCTCGGCCTGCGCCAGCGCCAGATGGTCGCGGTCGCCGGCTTCGGCGCTGCCGGGCACATCGGCGATGTCCAGCTGGCGGCCATCGGGCAGTTGGCCGCGATGCCGGGTGATCGTGGTGGTGGTGCCGGCGGTGACGCCGATCTGCGGCGCCGTCTCCGGTGCCAGCGCCTTCAGCAGGCTGCTCTTGCCGCTGGAGACCTGGCCGAACAGGCAGACCTGCACGCTGCCTTCACTGCGGCGCCGGTCCAGTTCGGACAGTTCGCTGTGGGCTTCGAAGGCTTCCGGTGTTTCCACGCCGATGCGTTCGATGCGTTGCTCCAGTTCGTTCCGGTCCAGCGCCTGCGCGCGCGGCGCACGGCGGCGTGCCGGCCGCAGCAGGCGCCAGATGCCCCAGACCACGCCGCCCAGCAGCAAGACCAGCGCCACCAGGAATAGGATGCCGACCCAGTCCGGCCAGGCCCGCAGCCGGTCCCAGACCGAGAGCGCGGCATCGGTGGCGCGCAGCAGCGTCAGCACCAGCATCGCGGCACCGAGCACGAGCGCGGCGGCAATCAGGAGGCGAAGCGGCTGGCTGGGTCGGGACATGCGGATGCGTCAAGTCGGGAGTGGGCAAGGCACTTTAGCAGTGCCGATGGCGCTGATTCGGGTGCGGTGCGGGCTTGCACCAACGCAGAGGCATTGCGAGGATGCTGCACGGGTGCGAAGGGGCACGAGGGGTATTCGATGATGCGATGGCGGGCGGCACTGGTGGCCGTGTGCGTAGCGTTGAGCGGTGCGCCGGGTGCGATGGAGGTGCCCGAGGCACCGTTGTTCGTGGCGATGACCGGCGCCGATGGTCTGCCGTCCACCTATGCGATGGCGCTGGCCGAAGATGCCACCGGCTATGTCTGGATCGGCACCCAGGACGGTCTGGCGCGTTATGACGGTGTCCAATTCCGCACCTTCCGCCACCAGGTCGGTGATCCGGATTCGCTGCCGACCAACTCGGTCCAGACCCTGCATATCGATGCGGATGATCGCTTGTGGGTCGGCACCGAGGGCGGCGGGCTGAGCATGCTGGATGCCGAACGCAGCCGCTTCCGCCATTTTTCGCCCACAACCGATCCGCGCTTCGCGCTTTCCGATGTCTGGGCGGTCACCTCCGATGCCAACGGCGTGCTGTGGCTGGGCGGCTATGCCGGCGGGCTGCACCGCTTCGACACCGTCAACGATACGGTGGAGGTCATCCGCGCCGATCCGGATGGCGGCGGGTTGCCGTCCAACCATGTGCTGGACCTGATGCTGGCCACGGACGGCAAGCTCTACGTGGCCACCAGCGCCGGCCTGGCGATCCTGCACGAGGGTCGCTTCCTCGATGTGCCGCCCTTCGTGCACGAGGCACCGGGCATGGTGATGTCGCTGCTGGAGCATGAAGACGGCGCGATCTGGGTCGGCACCCAGGCCGGTCTGGAAAAGCTCGAAGACGGCCGTTTCAGCCCGGTTTTCGAAGACGAAGCCAATCTCGCGCAGGTCAGCTCCGGCGTGCTCGACATGATGGTCGACCGCAACGGCGGCTACTGGCTGGGCACCCGCGCCGGCCTGCGCCATCTGCGCAACGGCAAGGTGCATGACAGTGCGTCCTACGCCGCGCTCCCCGGTGGCGAACTGCTGCTGGACATGCTCGAAGACCACGAAGGCGGCTTGTGGTTCGTGCTGCGCAATGTCGGGCTGCGGAGGCTGCCGCCGGACTGGGCGAACTTCTCGCTGCTGCGGGCGGGCGAGGCCGATGTCGGTGGCCTGCACAGCGACCATGCGCCGGGAGTGGCGACCGATGGCAGCGGCGGGCTGTGGCTGATGCATCGCAATACCGTGCTGGAACATGTCTCGGCCCAGGGTGCAGTCACACGCTATCTCGACGATCCGGTGATCCAGGGGCGGATGCTCTCGGGTGCATCGGTGCTGGCACGCGAGGATGGCCGGCTCTGGCTGGGTTATGCACGCGGCCTTGCCTTGTTCGACCCCACCAGCGGTGACGTCCGTTTCTGGTACCCGCAATCGGGCGAGGATGCGCCGCCCGTGGGCACCGTGGATCTGATGCGCTTCGATGCCGATGGCCAGCTGTGGATATCCACCTATGGCGGCGGGCTGCAATGCCGCGACGAGGACGGCCGCGTGCTGGGAACCTGGCGCATGGGCGAAGACGGCGGTCTGCCGGAAGGCTCGATCGAGGCGATCGACTTCGGCCCGGATGGTGAACCCTGGCTGGCCGGCGATTTCGGCCTGCTGCGCTATGACGTGTCCACCGGCAGTTTTTCCGCGCCGCCGGGGCAGGAGCCGGGCCGCCTGATGGGGCTGGCCTTCACCCCGCAGGGCGAAGCCTGGGTGGCGCGTCTTGGCTATATCGAACGCTATCTGTGGCGCGACGGCGCGCTGCAGCGCGTGGCCCGGATCGGCCCGGAACTGGGCATGCCGGCGGCCGAGGTCGGCGGTCTGGTGGTGGATCAGGTCGGCGATCTGTGGATCACCACGATCCGGGGGCTGTGGCGTTATTCGCGCGATACCGGCGTGCTCGCGCATTTCGGCGTGCTGGATGGGCTGCCGACCGAGGAATTCGTCTGGACACCGCCGCTGATCAGCGACAACGGCATCATCGTGGCGCCCTCGATCCGTGGTGTGGTGGTGTTCGATCCGGCCCGCATCAGCCGCACCCGGACCGAGCCGCGGCTGGTGCTGGAAGAAGTTTCCCTGCTGCGCCCGGAAGGCCGCGCCGTGCTGCCCGGGCAAGGGCCGCTGCAATTAGGTTGGGATGATCGGGAACTGACCGTTACCGCGCGCCTGCTGTCGTTCTCCGATGTACCGTCCAACCGCTACCGCTTCCGCCTGCGCGGTTTCGACGAGCAATGGGTGGATGTGGATGCACGCGGCCAGCGCATCTTCCCGAAACTGCCACCGGGACGCTATCTGCTGGAAATCGTCGGCGGCAACGGCTCGGATGTATGGTCGGCGATGCCGTTGCGGCGCCAGATCCACGTACGCGGGCCATGGTGGCAGAGCCGCTGGGCTTGGCTGGGTTATGCGCTGGCGCTGCTGGCGCTGCTGGCGGCCGGTTCGGTCGCCTACCGGCGTCGGCTCACACGCATCCATGCGCTGGAAATGGCGCAGCGCCAGGCTGAATGGGCCGAGCGCGCCTCGCGCGCCAAGAGCAGTTTCCTCGCCACGATGGGGCACGAGATCCGCACCCCGATGACCGGCGTGCTGGGCATGGCCGAACTGCTGCTCAAATCACCGCTGGACGAGCGTCAGCGTGCGCATGTGCAGGCCATCCAGCATTCCGGCGACCTGATGCTGCGTCTGGTCAACGATGCGCTGGATCTGTCCAGGATCGAGGCCGGCAAGCTGGCGCTGGCCGATGAGGTATTCGATGCGCGCGCGCTGGTGGTGCAGGTGATCCAGCTGTCGCAGCCGCAGGCCGAACGCAAGGGGCTGGCGCTGACCGTGGATTTTGCGCCGGACGCACCGCACTGGCTGCGCGGCGATGGCCAGCGGGTGCAGCAGATCGTGCTGAATCTGGTCAACAACGCGGTCAAGTTCACCGCCGAAGGCGAGGTCGCGGTACGGGTTTCCACGATGGAAGACGGTGGCGGCCTCCGGCTGGCAGTGCGCGATACCGGCCCGGGACTGGATGCCGAGCAGCAGGCCCGGCTTTATCAGCGTTTCGAGCAGGGTGAAGGCCATCTGACCGCGCGCCGGCATGGCGGCAGCGGGCTGGGGCTGGCGATCTGCCAGGAACTGGCCGCCGCGATGGACGGCAAAATCAGTGTCGAGAGCCAGCCGGGTCAGGGCGCGACTTTTGTCTTTCAGGCACCGCTGCCGCATGCCGAGGCACCGGCCAGGACGGAACCCGGCACCGGCTCGGCCAAGGTGGTTGCGCGCGACATCCTGCTGGTGGAGGACGATCCGGTCGTGGCCCAGGTCATCAGCGATCTGCTGCGCGGTCAGGGCCACCATGTGATTCATGCCGGGCACGGGCTGGCGGCGCTGGCGGAACTGCGCGGCCGGCGCTTTTCGCTGGTGCTGATGGATCTGGACCTGCCCGGCCTCAATGGTTTCGAGATTGCGCGTCTGATCAACAACGAGCCGGATCCGCCACCGATCGTGGCCTTGACCGCACGCGCTGACGCCGAGGCCGAGGACCGCGCACGGCAGGCTGGAATGCAGGGCTTCATGCGCAAACCGGTGCGTGGTGATGACCTGGCCGAACTGGTGCGGCGATTTGCTGGCTCCTAGTGCGGGTTTATCGCGGGCAGTCCGGCAGCACGCAGCGCGAGCACGGATTTCCACCGACGCAATGCAATGCCGCGCCAGGAACATTCACTGGCGCGGCAGAAAGTGTCGGGGATATTGGATGACGGTCGCAGGCTGCGCCTGGTGTGGAATCAGTTGCAGTGTAACTGGCCGCTGTCCGCCTTTCGGCGATGCGGCGCACGCGCGATCACAGCGACAGGTCGCCGGAAGCTTCGGGCTGGTACTGGATCGTCGCCACGCGCACGCGCAGCGGGCGGCCATCGGGCGTGTTCCAGTCGATGCTCTGGCCGATCGACAGGCCCAGTAGCGCGGCCCCGATCGGCGCCAGCACCGACACCCGGTTTTCCGCATTGCTGGCGTCTTTCGGATAGACCAGGGTCAGCTCATGCTCCTTGCCGCTGATTTCCTCGATGAAGGTGACGCGCGAGTTCATCGTCACCACATCCGGCGGCATCTGTGACGGTGGCAGGATATTGGCCCGGATGAGCTCATCGCCCAGGCGCTGTGCGGCGTCCTGATCGCGGTAGGCCGGCAACTCCAGCAGGCGCTCAAGACGCGCCAGATCCAGGCTGCTGACAGTGATGGGGGGTTGGGGTGCCGCAGACATTAGCAATATCCCTCGGGATCGAAGTGAAGAAGGCGGCGCGAGTGCGCCGCCTTCCAGAGTCAGTTGTCGTGTGCGGGCAGGCTACATTGGACGCCCGTGGCTTTCAATCGGTATGGGCCGGCCACGGCGATTTCAGGGTACGGGCGTGTTTGAATCCCGCGCCTGCAGCGGCGCGGCCGATGTTGCATCAAACAGCGATGCCGGCAATTGCCGGAACAGCCCGGCCAGTTCCAGCAGAAACGCGGCCATCGCCGAACTACGGCGCCACACCATCGCGATGCGCCGGTGCGGCGGTGGGTTGCGGAACGGCACCAGCACAATGTCGTTGGACGGCGGCACCGGCGGCGCCACCGCCAGCTGCGGCAGCAAGGTGATGCCGACCCCGGCCGCGACCATCTGGCGCAGGGTTTCCAGGCTGGTGGCGCGGAAACCGGATTTCTCGCTGGCACCGGCCAGTTGGCAGACATCCAGCGCCTGTTCGCGCAGGCAATGGCCGTCTTCCAGCAGCAGCAGGCTTTCCTCCTGCAGATCGTCGAGCGAGATCGAGCGACGCTGTGCCAGCGCGTGGCCGGTCGGCACCGCCAGCTGGAACGGTTCCTCGAACAGGAATTCCACATGCAGCTGATCATCCGGCAGCGGCAGCGCCAGGATCGCCGCGTCGAGCCGGCCATCGCGCAATTGCGCCAGTAGCACCTCGGTTTTTTCCTCGGCCAGCAGCAGCTCCAGCTTCGGGAAGCGGTCGCGGATGCGGGTGATCACGTGCGGCAGCAGATACGGCCCCAATGTCGGAAAAATCCCCAGCCGCACGCTGCCGGCTTCCGGATCGGCCGAACGCCGCGCCGCTTCGCGCAGGGCATCGATTTCAGCCAGGATGCGGCGTGCGCGGTCGGCGATGTCGTGCCCGATCGGGGTCAGCATCACACGGCGCGGCGCGCGTTCGATCAGCGCCACGCCCAGTTCATCCTCCAGCTTGCGGATCTGGGTGGAAAGCGTCGGTTGGCTGACGAAACTGGCCGCCGCCGCCCGCCCGAAATGGCGGTGCTCGGCCAGTGCAACCAGGTAGCGCAGATCGCGGATGTTCATCGGGAGCCTGTGGGCGGATATGGAAAAAAAGATGGGGGCCGCTCCAGCCTAGCGCAAGCGCGGCCCGGCGGCAGCGGACCTGCGCGCGAGCCTGATGCGGGGCGTTATCGGCAAAGCCCGGCGTAGTCGAAGCCGTTCCTGCAATGGTGATCCGGCCCGCTGGATCGCTGGGATTCTGTACCCGGTCGTTGCCTGCACGGCGGCCGGCCGATAGCATTTCATCCCTTTGCCCCCGCGATCCCGCGCCAATCCCCGGCCGGTGAACGGCGCGGGCGCTTTTCCTCCCGGAGCTTTGCATGCGTACCCATTACTGCGGTCTCGTCGACGAGACCCTGATCGGCCAGTCCGTGACCCTGTGCGGCTGGGCCGACGTTGCCCGCAACCTTGGCGGCGTCTGCTTCATCGACCTGCGCGACCATGAGGGCATCGTGCAGATCGTGGCCGAGCCGGATCAGGGCGAAGTGTTCGATGTCGCGGCCCAGGTCGGCTACGAGTACTGCCTGCGTATCACCGGCACCGTGCGTGCGCGCCATGCGGTCAACGACAAGCTGCGCTCGGGCCAGGTGGAAGTGGTCGCGCAGCAGATCGAGATCCTCAACAAGGCCGACACGCTGCCGTTCTACATGCACGAAACGCCGGGCGAGGAAGCGCGCCTGACCTATCGCTATCTGGACCTGCGTCGCCCGGAAATGCAGCGCATGCAGCGCACCCGCATCGCGCTGGTGCAGGCGCTGCGCCGCTGGCTGGATGCGCGCGGTTTCCAGGATATCGAAACCCCGATCCTGACCAAGGCCACGCCGGAAGGCGCGCGCGATTTCCTCGTGCCGGCGCGCATGCACGATGGCGAGTTCTACGCGCTGCCGCAGAGCCCGCAGCTGTTCAAGCAGATCCTGATGGTGGCCGGCTTCGACCGTTACTACCAGATCGCGCGCTGCTTCCGCGACGAAGCGCTGCGCGCCGACCGCCAGCTCGAATTCACCCAGCTGGACATGGAATTCGCGTGGGTGGATGAAGCCACGGTGCAGGGCACGACCGAGGAGTTGATCCGGCACGTGTTCAAGGAAGTGATCGGGGTGGAACTGGCCGAGCCGTTCCCGCGCATGACCTGGCATGAGGCGATGCGCCGCTTCGGTTCGGACAAGCCGGATCTGCGTATCGCGCTGGAACTGGTGGATGTGGCCGAATTGGTGCGCGGCTGCGAATTCAAGGTCTTCACCGATGCCGCGGGCCAGGACGACGGGCGTGTCGCGGCATTGCGCATTCCCGGCGGGGCGAAGCTGTCACGCAAGCAGATCGACGAATATGCCGCGCACGCCGCCAAGTACGGCGCCAAGGGGCTGGCCTACGCCAAACTTGGCGAGGATGGCGCGATCAATTCGCCGATCCAGAAATTCTTCCCGGAAGATGCCTTCGCTGCGCTGCTGGCGCATTGCGGTGCGCAGAACGGCGACATCGTGTTCTTCGGTGCCGGCGCGTTCGGTGTCGTCAGCGACTTCATGGGCGCGCTGCGGCTGAAGGCCGGCAAGGATTTCGAACTGGTCGAAAACAGCTGGCGCCCGCTGTGGGTCACGGACTTCCCGATGTTTGAATGGGACGCCGAGGAAAACCGCTACGTCGCCTTGCATCACCCGTTCACCGCACCGGCGGTGGACGATATCGCCGAACTCAAGGCCAACGCGAAAACCGCCGTCTCGCGCGGCTACGACATGGTGCTCAACGGCAATGAAATCGGCGGCGGTTCGATCCGTATCCACCGCAGCGATATGCAGAGCGCAGTGTTCGAGCTGCTCGGCATCGACGAAAAAGAAGCCCAGGCCAAGTTCGGTTTCCTGCTTGACGCGCTGCGCTTCGGCGCGCCGCCGCACGGCGGTGTTGCCTTCGGCATCGACCGCATCGCCGCATTGATGGCCGGCACCGAATCCATCCGCGACGTGATCCCGTTCCCCAAGACCACCACCGCCCAATGCCTGATGACCGGCGCCCCCTCGCCGATCCCGGATGCGCAACTGGCGGAACTGCATGTGCGGGTGCGGGAGAAGGAGTGATGTAATTCGCGTGGCAAAGGTTGTAGCGACCCCGGCTGCTGCAACCACGCTGCTGTTTTGCGTCACGCGTGATGCGGCGGGATGGATGGCGGACGTTTCCGGCATGGGCGCCTTGCCAGTTGCCAGGCAGGGCTGCATGCTGACTCCAGTCCCATTACGGCAGGCAACATGTTCCCGTCCGGCGAACTGAAGGAAAAATTCCGGCCGCAACTGGATGCGGAAACCCCCGAACAGTGGCGGGTGCGCATCCATCGCGCGATCAGCTGGCTGGCCCGCTCGGAGCAGGAACACGAGGATACCGACGCGCGCTTTATCTTCCAGTGGATCGCGCTCAATGCCGTCTACGCGCAGGCTTTCACCGATACCACCGAACGCGAGCGCGCGCGCCGCTTCATCGACACCCTGGTGGCGCTGGATGTGCAGGGTCGGCTGCATGATGTGCTGTTCAGCCAGTTCAGCGGCCCGATCCGGACTCTGCTGGACAACCATTTCGTGTTCGAACCGTTCTGGATCGCGCTGCGCGATCATGATCCCAGTGACGGGTGGGAGCGCAGTTTCAGGGCCAGCCGCAAGGTTGCCCTGGCCGCCGTGATGAATGGCGACACCGCCACCGTGCTGTCGGTCGTGTTCGACCGGCTCTATGTGCTGCGCAACCAGCTTGTGCATGGCGGAGCGACGTGGAGCAGCCGCGTCAACCGGAACCAGCTCAAGGATGCCGTCGCCATCCTCGGCGCACTGGTTCCCGTGGTGATCGCGGTGATGCTGGAACATCCGGATGCGGATTTTGGCGAGGTGTTGTATCCGGTGGTGTGATGGCCTGGACAGGTCGCCCCATGCGATTTTGATTGCTGCTATTCCGCAACCCGCTTTCCTGTATTGGATACCGGTCGGCTATCCACCTTGTCCACATGGATCGTTGCTGGAACGGGATGCGATCCATGTGGACAGTGCTGGTGATATGCGACCACCTACTCGAAACCATCAGAGAAGAGCGGACCACCACAGGTTTCCGCCTGGGCCGGGTTGACCAGCACGTGGAAGCGGCTGCCGACGGGCATGCCGTTGTAGTCGTAGATCTGCCAGCGGCTTTCCGAGGTGGAGTATTCCATGCCGAAGTCGCTGCCATCGACATGGGTGAGCATGCGTGTGATCACCGGTTGCGCACAAGGATTGCCATTGAGCAGCGGGTGATCCAGCCGCATCGCATCGCTGCCGATCATGTTGCCGGCGGTTGCGGTGGCACGAAACACGTTGGGGCTGGGCAACTGGGCGTAGATGCTGAAACCCACGTTGAGCGGCATGGCCTGGGTGGTATCCAGATTGGTCACGTACCAGGCTCCACTGCCGAGCAGCGCGAAATAGAGCACGCCGGTATGCCGTGGATTGGCGGCTGCGCCGGTGTTGTAGTTCTGCATCGCGAACACGATCAGGTCCGGGTTGTCGTTCAGATCCAGAGCGCTGCTGGCATTGGTAGTGTTGTCGGCGGTGGTCGTATGACGTGATACGCCGCTGCCAGCCCCGGCCGCAAAGACGTTGTAACGCGCACTCAGTGGCATGTCGATCGTGCTGTTCTTGTTGTAGAGGCTCCATACGCCGCTGAACTCCCAGCTGCCTATCGGCTGGCCGCTTTCCAGGGTGACACCGGAGATGTAATGCGAGGTGGCGAACAGGTTGGCACCAGACTGGTCGTTGATCGCCGGGTGCGTGAGCGAGGTGATGTGGCCGGATCTGTTGTCTGCGGTGACGGCGTGCGAGAAGCTGAAATCGCCGTATTCGTAGGCGCCGATGTCCACGCGGCCGTCACCGATGGTGGCCGGCGTCTTTTTCTTGAAGCGCCGCAGACCGTCGGCATCGGTGCTGGGCAGGCCGTTGAAAATCAATCCGAGCCCCAGCGCGGCGTTGTCGCCGGCATCGATGGCCGGCGAGTCCGGAGCTAGGCGGGCGTCGTTCTGGCCGTTCAGCCTGGCCGGCGCGGTGAGGGTGCTGGCGTCCATTGTTATTCCGAAAACGTTGCCGTTGACGAGGTTGTTGGAGTTGGTGATGCCCGCGACAACGACGGGTGCGATGTGGATGGCCTGTGCGGCGACGAGGAGGTTGTTGTAGAGCATGCCGCTGAGCTGGCCATCGGTGCCATCGACGGTCCAGTGTCCGGCGTCGATGGCGGTCTGGACCCGAGTGACGGTGTTGTTGATCAGTTGTGCGTCGATCTGCCCATGGGAGAGCCCCAGCCGGATGCCAAGATCCAGCGTATTGCCGCCGCCGATGACCACGTTGTTGTAGACACGCGCATCGAAGCTGACAGGGCTCGGGAAGTCCGGGCTGCCTTCCGCGAGCATGATGCTGCCGGTACGGAAAGACCCGCGCACCGTGTTGCCGTGCAGCTTGACGCTGCCATCGCTGCCGCTTCCGTAATACTGGGCATAGATGCCAGCACCGCCGCCGTCGCCCGCCGTGCTGCGCGTGACGTGGTTGTAGTACGCCCTGGCGTGCAGCGTGCCTCCATTTCTGGACCGCAGGTCGATCAGACCGCCCCAGTAAAAAGGTGGGCTGCCGTCGATCCGGTTGTCGTACAGCATGGCATCGACCGTGCCACTGTTGGCGTCTACCTGAATGCCGGGTTTTCCTGATGGCTGGGAAATGCTTAATTCGCGGAAGTCGAAGCGCGCGTTTCCAGTGCCCGTATAGCTCGCCGACACATGCCCGCCCTCGAAGCGGATCCTGCTCAGGTTCAGGCCGATGTCACCGTCGTAATCGCTGTTGTAGACGGTCACGTAGGCGTTCTGGAACACCGGGCTATAGCCATCGGCGGCGGTCAGGGTGAGGTGTTTGTTCTGCACGCCCACGGAGACGGTGATGGGCGTGTCGGTGGCGATCTCGATGCGGTCGTTGTCGGCGGCGGCATTGATGCAGGCTTGCAGCACGCCGGCACAGGGAGGTGTGCCGGGCCAGGTGTGGGTGGCCGCGAGGGCGGATCCGGCCAGCAGCAGGGCGAGGATTGGCAGGCAGATCGACGGCAGCAGGGTTCGCAGGGGCATGGCGGTTCTCCGGAGTAGGGCGGTTTCCTGCTCAATCGGAAAACAGTGATGGAATTAGCCAAAGCTGCGGGCATGGAGCCGGAAATGGTCACCGAACCAGCTTTGCATGCCTTGAGACCGGCCCGTTCAGCGCCCATGTCCGGCATCATGCCGACCGATTCCGGATCATCCGGCACCCGACTTTCTGCGAGGTTTCCCCCTGATGACTTCTTCCCTGGCCTTGGCGCAGTCGCGCCTGCTGGCGCCCGCCGGGCTTGCCGCGTCCGATCTTGAACACGCTTTCGGGCGTCTGATGGGGCCGGGCGTGGATGCCGCCGATCTGTATTTCCAGCATTCGCGCCAGGAGAGCTGGGCGATGGAGGATGGCATCGTCAAGAGCGGTTCGCACTCGATTGAACAAGGCGTGGGCGTGCGGGCAATGGCGGGTGAGAAGACCGGTTTCGCCTATTCGGACGAACTGCGGCTGCCGGCGTTGCTGGAAGCCGTCGGTGCGGCGCGGGCGATTGCGCGCAGTGGTCGGACCTTGCCCGGTGCCGGACTGGCGCTGCGGCAGGCGCCGGCGCTGTATCCGGCGATCGATCCGGTCGAAAGCCTGGACAGCGAGGCCAAGGTGCGGGTGCTGCGCGAGATCGACGCCTATCTGCGCGCCAAGGATCCCTGCGTGACGCAGGTGATGGTGAGCCTGGCGGCGACGTTGGACACGGTGCTGGTGGCGCGTTCGGATGGCGTGATGGCCGGCGATGTGCGGCCGCTGGTGCGGCTCAATATCAGCGTGATCGTGGAACGCAACGGGCGTCGTGAGCAGGGCTATGCCGGCGGTGGTGGGCGCTACGGCTATGACGGGTTGCTGCGTGATGGCCGCGCGTTCGCGATGGCTGATGAGGCGTTGCGGCAGGCATTGGTGGCGCTGGAAGCGATTGCCGCGCCGGCCGGTTCAATGCCGGTGGTGCTGGGCCCGGGCTGGCCCGGCGTGATGCTGCACGAAGCCGTCGGGCATGGGCTGGAAGGCGATTTCAACCGCAAGGGTACGTCCACGTATGCCGGGCGCATCGGGCAGAAGGTGGCGTCGGAACTGTGCACCATCGTGGATGACGGCAGCCTGCCGGGACGGCGCGGTTCGCTCAGCATCGACGACGAAGGCACGCCGACGCAGTGCACCACGCTGATCGAAAACGGCCGCTTGGTCGGCTACATGCAGGACACGATGAACGCGCGCCTGATGGGTGCCGCGTCCACCGGCAACGGCCGGCGCGAATCCTTTGCGCATCTGCCGATGCCGCGCATGACCAATACCTACATGCTGGCCGGCAAGGATGATCCGGCCGATATTGTCAAGAGCGTCAGGCGTGGGCTGTACGCAGTGAATTTCGGCGGTGGCCAGGTCGATATCACCTCCGGCAAATTCGTCTTTTCCGCGACCGAGGCCTATCTGATCGAAGACGGCAGGATCACCGCGCCGGTCAAGGGCGCCACGCTGATCGGCAACGGCCCGGAAGCGATGACGCGGGTCAGCATGGTCGGCCACGATCTGGCGCTGGACGAGGGCGTGGGCGTGTGCGGCAAGGAAGGCCAGAGCGTGCCGGTGGGCGTGGGCCAGCCGACGATGAAGATCGACCAGATGACGGTTGGCGGGACGCAGGCGTGAGGTTGGGAGTCGGCTTCTCCCTCACCCACACGCGTGGGGGAGAAGGAGAAAATCGCGCGCTGCGTTATGACGCTGTGTTTTCGTCGTTGAAATCGTCGCCGTTGAAATCGTCGTCGAAGTTTTCAGTACTGCCTTCAGTGGCAGCATCGGTGTTACCGGCTTCATCCTCGTCGACCACTTCTTCGGCCATTAGCGTCTTCAGTTCGCGGAACAGTTCGCGGAAGGCGTGGGGCGGGCGCTGCTTTTCCCGTTCCAGCCGGGCATTGCGCACCAGTTGGCGCAGCTTCTGGCGGTCGGCATCGGGGTGTTGGGCGATGAGTTCGGCCAAGGCCTCGTCGCCTTCTTCCAGAAGCCGCTCGCGCCAGGCTTCGAGCCGGTGCAGGCGGGCGGCTTCGCGGCGGGCGTCGTCGCGGTCGCGTTGCAGCGTGCGACGGATCGCATCAATGACGTCGTCGTCTTCGCGCCGCATGTTCTTGGCCAGGAACTGCAACTGGCGCTTGCGCGCGATCTGCGCGGTGATGCGGCGCGAGTCGCGCACCAGATCACGCAAGGCATCGGGCATCGGCACGGCCGCCAGTTCGCGCTCGCCCAGCGCCAGCAGGCGCTCGGCCAGCTCCAGTACTTCCAGCGCTTCGCGGCGCTGCTGGCTGCGGCTGGGGCCAAGGAATTCACCGGATTCTTCGTCGCGACCACGCATTTGTATGGGAAATCGGGAATGGGGGACGGGGAATCGTACAGGCAACAGGATTGGGAGTTGAGGATTGGGGATTCGTACAAGCAGCCAAGGCCGGCTTTTGATGAATTTCCAATCCCCAATTCCGAATCCCAACCTTCAAGGGACACTTCAAGTGAACAACACTTCAGTCACGCAACGGCCCGCACAGGCGGGCAGCGGCATGGTGGATCCGGCCAGCACGCAGGCACGGCTTTCGGAGCTGGCCAGCCAGGTGCTGGAACGCTGCCGCACCCTTGGCGCATCGCAGGCCGAGCTGGCCTTGAACGAGGACGCCGGGCTGTCGGTTGGTGTGCGTCTGGGCGAGGTCGAAACGATCGAGTACACGCGTGATCGCGGGCTTTCGCTGACGGTCTATTTCGGCCAGCGCAAGGCCAGTGCCAGCACTGCGGATCTGGATCCGGCATCGATCGAGGCCACGATCGAACAGGCCTGCGCCATCGCGCGCCATACCGAAGACGACGCCTGCGCCGGGCTCGCCGATGCGGCGCTCATGGCGCGTGAATTCCCTGATTTCGATCTGTGGCACCCGCTTCCAATGGACGCGGATGCGGCGATCCAGCGGGCATTGGCCTGCGAAGCCGCCGGGCGCGACGCCGACCGGCGCATTGCCAATTCCGAAGGTGCCAACGCGGCCCACGGTCACAGCATTTCGGTCTATGCCAACAGCCACGGTTTCATCGGCGCCGAGTGCGGCACCAGCCACAGTCTTTCGCTGTCGCTGATCGCCGGCGAAGGCGAGCAGATGCAGCGCGATTACTGGTACGACGCGCATTGCCATCAGGGCCTGTTGCAGTCGCCGGAGGAGATCGGCCGGCGCGCGGCGCAGCGCACCGTGGCGCGACTGTCGCCGCGACCGGCACCGACCGGCAGCTTCCCGGTGTTGTTCAGCGCTGAAGTGGCGCGTTCGCTGATCGGGCATCTGCTGGGCGCGGTCTCGGGCGGTGCGCTGTATCGGCGCGCATCGTTCCTGCTGGACCACCTCGGCAAGCCGGTGTTGCCGCGCGGCATCGACCTGATCGAGCGTCCGCATCTGGTGCGCGGCCACCGCTCGGCCGCGTTCGATGCCGAAGGCGTGGCCACGCGCGAGTCGGCGCTGGTGCGCGACGGCGTGCTGGAGCGCTATGTGCTGGGCAGCTATTCGGCGCGCAAGCTCGGGCTGGAAAGCACCGCCAATGCCGGCGGCGTGCACAACCTGCAGATCAGCACCGGCACCGATGATATGGCTGCATTGATCCGGGGCATGGGACGCGGCCTGCTGGTCACCGAACTGATGGGGCAGGGCGTCAACACGATCACCGGCGATTACTCGCGCGGCGCCGCCGGATTCTGGGTGGAGAACGGCGAAATCGCCTTCCCGGTGGATGAAGCCACCATCGCCGGCAACCTCAAGGACATGCTGCTGGGCATCGAAGCGGTCGGCGCCGATGTGGACACCCGTTCACATGTGCTGACCGGCTCAATCCTCATCGGAAGAATGATGGTGGCGGGCGGAGAGTGATGCGCCCGCCCATACCTGATTCTCCCGCCTGCCGGCTCTGCAATGAGCAATGGCGGATCGGTGCCGACGTGGTGTAACGTGCCGCCCTTCACTTAGACTTTTCACTCTTCGGCTCCGGCGCTGCCGGGGCACCTTTTAAGGAGAACCGGACATGAGCGATTTCGACACCCAGCCACCGTCAACCGATGCCGTTCCGGCTGACGCCCGCCAATGGGGGCTGTTCGCGCATCTCTCGGCGCTGATTGGCCTGATCATCCCGTTCGGCAACGTGCTCGGTCCGCTGATCATCTGGCAGGTCAAGAAGGCGGAAATGCCGTTCGTCGATGACCAGGGCAAGGAAGCGCTGAACTTCCAGATCACCGTCGCCATCGCGATGCTGATCTGCATCGTGCTTAGCTTCGTGTTGATCGGGCTGTTGCTGTTGCCGATCGTCGGCATCGCAGCGCTGGTGTTCACCATCATCGGTGGCATCAAGGCCAACGAGGGTCAGTACTACCGCTATCCATTCGCGCTGCGTCTGATCAAGTAATCAGCGCGATACCCATGTATACCGCGAACGGCGTGGCGGGATACCGCTGCGCCGTTCCTGTTTGTGCCGCGCGCCGGCCGCAGCATGCAGGCGTGCTTCAGCCGTGCGGCGCGGGCAAGCAGCAGCCATGCGAAGCGGGCTCCCGGGAAGGCAACGGGATATGCGGCCAGAAAGCCTGGCATCAGCTCCAGGCCAACACCGTGATTTCTTCCCGGTCGTGGTAGAGCTGGCGGGCGCGGGTCTGTACCGCGACGCCGGCCTCGGCACAGTGTGCGTGGAAGTCGGCGAGGTTGGCCTGCACTTCGGCGTGGCGTTTTTTCATCGGCAGCTTGAGGTTGAACACCGCGCGCCGGCACCACCCGTGGGCGAACCATTCGGCCATGCGTGCGGCGACGCGGCGCGGCTGTTCCACCATGTCGCAAACCATCCAGTCCACCGGCTGTGTCGGTTGCCAGCTGAAACCGTCGGCGCGCAGATGACGCACCAGGCCGGTGGCCAGCAGGCTGTCGGCCAGCGGGCCGTTGTCGATCGCGGTCACGTGGATGTGGTGGCGGGTCAGGATCCAGCTCCAGCCACCCGGCGCGGCGCCCAGATCGACTGCGCTCATGCCCGGCTTCAACCACTGCTCGCGTTCGTCCGGACGCAGCAGTATCTGGAAGGCTTCTTCCAGCTTCTGCGCCGAACGGCTCGGCGCCTCCTTTGGCAGACGTAAACGCGGGATGCCCTGCGGCCAGATCCGCTCGCCGCGTGGCTGCGATACCCCGAGCACGGCATGGGTGCCGGAAAAAAAGCACAGATGCAGACAGGGCTGTTGCAGGTCTTCGCTGGCTGAAAGCAGACCGGCCTTGCGTAGCGCCGGACGCAGGGCGTTGCCGAAGCTGCGCGCCAACCCGGCCAGCGGGCGCGCCGCGTCCGAATCCGGATGCTCGACGATCAGGCTGCCGAACGGGCGCCATGGCGTATCGGTCAGTGCGGCCAGCATCGGGGTCAGGCGGTCGCTCGGATCCAGCTGCGGCAGATCGGCCAGCACCCGCACGCATTGGCGCGCGAAGATCAGGTTGCGCGGCGGCAGCGCAGGGCGGGCCGTGTTGCGCCCGGCTTCTTCCTCCGGGTCCGCTCCGGTGTTTTCCTGCTGCGCGGCAAGGTCGTGAAACCGGACCCAGCCGCTGCCGCGTTCGGCCTGCGGATAGCCGGCGATCTCGCGCCGCGCTGCCCAGTCGGCGATTTCAGCGGCGGTTTCAGGCTCGAAGCCGGGGCGGCACAGTAGCAGGAGGTTCATGGGTCGGTTCAGTAATGAATACCGCCGCGCTGCGCATAGTGGGCGAGCACGGCACGGGCGTCGTCGCGGGCGATGGCTTCGCGTACGGCGATGCCGCGCTTTTCCAGTTCGCCGCGCCAGTCGGCCGGCAGCGGGCCTTCATCGAATTCGGTCAGCTGCATGACATCGGCGGCGCTGGCACCGATCAGCAGGGTGTCGATGCCGGCCCAGAAGGTGGCGCCGTAGCACATGCAGCACGGTTGCGCCGAGGTGGCCAGGGTGACGCCGGGATGGTCCTGGTTGAGGCGTGCGCGGCCGGTGTGGGCCTGTGCGGTCAGGTAGGCCATCATTTCCGCGTGCGCGACCGAGCACTGTTCGGGCACCACGCGGTTGACGCCGGCGCCGAGCAGGTGGCCTTCGGAATCGAACACGGCGGCACCGAACGGGCCACCGCCGTCCTCGATGTTGTGCCGCGCCAGCGTGATCGCCAATTGCACCTTGCTGGTGTCGTCGGTGTAGCGGGCGCGGGTGTCGATGCGCTCGTGGATCCAGGCGGGCAGGGTGAGGCGGGATTCAAGGGTCAGCATGTCTTTCTCGTCCGGGTGCGGCGCAGCGCCGCAGGGGTGGGATGGGCGGTGCGGAAGTGGATGTTTCCGCAGCCGTTTCCGTGGTTTTTGGCATTCCTGCCGGTGACTGTGCCGCGCGGGTTCGCGCGCATGAACCGATGCTCATGCGCCGGGTTGGTGGCGCGGCTTGCGCCGGCAGCGGTCCACTGCGTTTCCGGGCTGGGCGCGTCGGCACGCGATGGCAATGTTGCCGCCGCGCTGATGTGCCCGCGCAGGCATCGCGCCGCCGTCGCGCCGCGATACCCGGGCGAACGGATCAGAACACCGTCACGCGCTGGTCTTCCGGCCGCATCATCGAAGGCGCGCCGACCTTGCAATCAAACGCTTCGGCGAAGGCGCCCAGATTCGACAGCGGGCCGTTGACGCGCCATTTGGCCGGGGCGTGCACATCGATGCTGGCGCGCAGTTGCAGTTCCTCGTCGCGGTAGTTGCGGCGCCACAGCTGCGCATAGGAAAGGTAATAGCGCTTGGCCGCGTCCAGGCTGCCGATGGCTGGCTGCGGGCCGAGCGCATCCAGCGCGGCGCGCGCCACTTCCACACCGGCCAGATCGGCGATGTTTTCCGGCAGCGAGAGCTGGCCATTGACCTTGACCTGGCCCAGCACCGGATAGGCGTTGTACTGCTCCACCAGCGGCGCGAAGCGGACGTTGAAGGCGTTGATGTCGGCTTCCTGCCACCACGGTGCGATGCGGCCCTGGGCATCGAAGTTGCGGCCGATGCTGTCGAAACCGCGCATCAGTTCATGCGCCACGATGCTGCCCAGCGCGCCGTAGTTGGCGGCCACATCGCCATCCGGATCGAAGATCGGCGCCTGCATCAGGCCAGCCGGCAGCACCAGCTGGTTGCGGGCCGGGTCGTAGTAGACGTTGACCGCATGCGCCGGCTGCGGCCATTGCCATTCTTCACGGGTCTTGTCGATCGCGGCCATATGGTGCTTGTGCAGCCAGGACACGATTGCCAGCACGTTGCCGCCGTAATTGTTCGGGGACAGCTTCAGGCCGGTATAGGGCAGGGCCTGACCGGGGCCGCCGAGCTTGATGTCGACCGAATCGATCTTCTCCAGCGCGGTGATGCGCGCCTGCGTGCCCAGCCACGGCGCTTCGGCCAGTTGCGCGCGCAGCGCGGCCTTGACCGTATCGACCAGGTTTTCGGCCGCCTGCATCGAGGCCGGCGGGAAATGCGCCTGCAGATAGCGCCGCCCCAAGGCCGGGCCAAGCAGTGTATCCACGCTGGTCAGTACCCGGCGCCAGCGCGGCATCGGCTCCTGCGAGCCGCGCAGGGTGCGCAGGTACATCGCATCGTGCGCCTGCACGAAGCCGCTCGAAAGATACGGCGCCATCGCGTGCGCGACGTGGAAACGCAGATACGCGCGCCACTGCTCCGGCGGCAGCGTGCGTACCAGCGCATCGGCTTCGCGGAAGAACACGGTGTGGGCCAGCGAAATCGTCGTGACGCTGTTGGCCACCCCCTGGGCCCGCAGGAACTTGCGCCACTGTATGCCGGGGAAGGTCTTTTCCAGATCGCGCACCGCGAGGATGCGGTAGGAATTGTTCGGATCGCGCAGCTGTAACAGCGACAGTGATGCCAGCGCCAGCTTCTTTTCGATCGCGACCACGGCCTCGGCTTCGGCCGCAGCGGTCGAAGCCGGGCTGCCGGTCAGGGTCAGCAGACGCTCGACATAACCCTGGTAGGCGGTCAGCAGCAGGCGGGTATCGGCGTCTTCGCGCAGGTAATAGTCGCGGTCGGACAGGCCCAGGCCGCCCTGGTTGGCATAGGCGATGCGGCGTGCCGGGTTTTTCAGGTCATCGCTGGCGCCGAAGTCGAACAGCACCGGAATGCCGCGCGTATGCAGATCGGCCAGTGTCGGCGCGACATCGCGCTGGCGGGTGATCTTACCGATGCGTTCCAGCAGCGGCCGCAGCGGTGCGGCGCCGGCGGTTTCGATGGCGGCCTCGTCCATGCCGCTGGCGTACAGATCGCCGAGCAGGCGGGTGACGTGATCGTCGCTGCTGGCGGCCGCTTCCAACAGGCTGCGCTGCTGTTGCAGGCCGAGCAGTGCGACTTCCTCGAATGTGCCCCAACTAGCGAACCCAGCCGGGATCGGGTTGGCGCCCAGCCAGCCGCCATTGGCGTGTTGGTAGAAATCGGTGCAGGCCGCAGTGGACGTGTCGAAGTTGCGGGGATCGATGGACTGGGCGGCTCCGGTCGCCGGCAGGGCGAGCGAAAGACCGAGCAGCAGGGCATTGAGTGGCAGGCGGCGCATGGCTTCAGCGACAGGGACAAAGACCGCTGATTCTACCCGTTGCGGCGGCTGGCAAGTGCGCGACAGGGCGCAGCCCGGTGATCTTCAGCCGGAAAAGATTGCCAGGCCGAGCGCACGCGGACCGCTGGATGTGCTGCTGGCGCGCAACTGCACGATGTCCTGGTCGATGCCGGCGCCGGCCGCACCGAGCAGGCAGGCGATCGCCGGGGCGTAGGCCTGCGGCGGTGGAATGGCGGACGCATCCTCGCCGAACCAGGCGCGTGCGCGCAGCGCGGTACGCATCGGCCCGGGCTGCACCCCGTGCACCCGCACCGTGGAGTTGGCCAGTTCATCGCGCAATGTCGCGATCAGGCTGCGCTGCGCCTGTTTGGCGATGCCGTAGCTGCCCCAGAACGCACGCCGGCCGTAGTCGTCGTCATCCAGCGGGAACAGCACGCGGGCATCCGGACTTTTGCGCAGCAGCGGCAGGCAGGCGCGGGTCAGCAGGAAGGGTGCGGTCAGGTTCACATGCAGGCCGGTGAACCAGTCTTCCAGCGGCTGGTTTTCCAGTGACACCAGACCTTTGAACTCGGCAGCGCCATGCACGATGCCATCCAGACATCCGAATTCGCGCTCCAGCGCCTGCGCCATGTCCTGATGATCGTCCGGCGTGGCGCCGGCCAGATCCATCGGATACAGCGCCGGCGTCGGGGCGCCGCCAGCCACCAGTGAATCGTAGAGGCGGGTCAGTTTCGGCAGGCGCCGGCCGATCAGCACGACCTGTGCACCGGCACCGGCACAGGCGCGGACCACGGCTTCGCCCAGACCGCCATTGGCGCCGGTGACCAGCACCACGCGCCCGGCCAGCGTATCGGCGGCGGGAACCAGTTCGGAGATGTTCAACGTCACGCCGCCTTCAGTGCGTCGGCGACCATGCCCTGCAGTTCGCCCTGCTGGTGCAGTTCGACCACGATGTCGCAACCGCCGATCAGCTCGCCGGCAAGAAAGAACTGCGGGAACGTCGGCCAGTTGGTGTAGCGCGGCAGATAGGCGCGGATTTCCGGATCGGCCAGCACGTTGATCGTGTGGTAAGGCAGGCCGCAGGCCTCCAGCGCTTGCGCGGCACGGTCGGAAAAGCCGCACATCGGATGCTGTGGCGTCCCCTTCATGAACAGCACCACCGGGTGCGACTCGAGTTCGGCCCGGATGCGGTCCGTCATGCCCATGTTGTACTTGCTCCCGGAGAATGGCGTGCGTCGCCTGCCTGATCCGGCGGGCGTCGGGTAGAATTGTACCGGTACCGCCGAGCGCACTGTGCGCTTTTTTGCCAACCTGACGAAGGAGAGCCCCCATGGCGATTGAACTTCCCCCGCTGCCGTATTCCCGTGATGCGCTGGAACCGCACATTTCCGCCGAGACCATCGACTACCACTACGGCAAGCACCACCAGACCTACGTCACCAACCTGAACAACCAGATCAAGGGCACCGAGCTGGAAGACGCCCCGCTGGAAACCATCGTGCGCAAGGCGCAGGGCGGCATGTTCAACAACGCCGCGCAGGTGTGGAACCACAATTTCTACTGGCTGTGCCTGGCGCCCAACGGCGGCGGCGCGCCCAGCGGCAAGCTGGCCGAGGCCATCGACAAGGCCTTCGGTTCGTTCGATACCTTCAAGGAAGAGTTCACCAAGCTGTCGATCGGCACCTTCGGTTCCGGCTGGGGCTGGCTGGTGCAGCGTCCGGATGGTTCGCTCGGTCTGGTCAGCACCTCGAACGCCGGCACCCCGATCACCGGCGAGGACACCCCGCTGCTGACCTGCGATGTGTGGGAACACGCCTATTACATCGACTACCGCAACGCGCGCCCGAAGTACCTGGAGCATTTCTGGAATCTGGTGAACTGGGAATTCGTCGCCAGCCGCCTGCGCTGATTCCGTTCGTATCTGCTGCGGGTCGAAGCCGGCCCGCAGCCTGATGTTCGGCAGACCAGCGGTCATGGCCGCTGGTCTGCGCTTGTTTCCGGCCTGCGCAGCCATCGCATCTGAGCGGAGGCAGTGCACGGCCGGATGCCAGCCAACCCTGGCCGGTGCTTTGACATCTTCCGGTCACAATGGCCGGTCTTCTTCGATGATGTGCCCTTCCGCTCCGGCGCCTGTGCCGCAGCAGCGGAAGTCTTTTCCTCTCCGGGTGCCTGCCACCCGAACATGCCCGCCGCGTGCGGGCCGGTATCATCCATGACCACGATTTCCGCCGCGATCCTGCTGTTCCTGATCCTGGATCCGCTTGGCAATGTGCCGGTATTCCTTTCGCTGTTGCGCGGCTTGCCGCCCAAGCGCCAGCGCTACGTACTCGCGCGCGAGTTGTTGATTGCGCTGGCGGTGCTGTTCCTGTTCCTGTTCGCCGGCAAGTCGATCCTCGGCGCGATGCACCTGCGCGAGGAATCGGTATCGATCGCCGGCGGCATCGTGCTGTTCCTGATCGGCATCCGGATGATCTTTCCCAGCCGCGACGGGCTGGTCGGGCATCTGCCCGAAGGCGAGCCGTTCATCGTGCCGATGGCGATTCCACTGATCGCCGGGCCGTCCGGCATGGCGGCGGTGATCCTGATGGCCAGCAGTGAGCCCAACCGCCTGGGCGACTGGTCGTTGGCGCTGTTCATCGCCTGGGCCGCGACCGCCGCGATCCTGTTTTCCGCCACCTTCCTCTACAAGGTGCTGGGCAGCCAGGTGCTGACCGCGGTGGAGCGCTTGATGGGGATGTTGCTGGTGGCGCTGTCGGTGCAGATGTTCCTGGACGGAGTGGGCACGTATCTGGGGCATTGAGCTGGCCCGCCCGGTTCCCGGCCGTCGGCTGAACCTGCCGGATACCGCGCGGCAGGCATATGTCGGATGAGTAGCAAATCCGTCATCTGGATCGGTTAAACTATGGTTAAAGGGTGCCCGGAAGCCGGACAAGACGGTCTGTTTTCCGGGTGCCCTTCAAGCTGGACTTTGCAATTTCGCAGGACAGGAAATGGCTCTCGCAGGCACGCAGGTGTCGGTGGGGCCATGGTTTTTCGCGCCGATTGCATCGCGCACCCAACGTAAGAAACGTCAGGCAACTTCTAGGGATTACCCATGAAAAAACAGCTCCGTGTAAAGCGTCTTGCTGGCGCTCTCGCCATTCTGCTGATGACCTCGCCGGTCTACGCCCAGCAGACTTCCTCGAACCTCGCTGGCCGCGTGACCGACAACGCGGGTGCGCCGCTGGCCGGTGCTGAAGTCATCATCGTGCACACCCCGTCGGGTACGACCAGCCGCGCCGTCACCGACGCGCAGGGTCGCTACACCGCACGTGGTCTGCGCGTGGGTGGTCCCTACCAGGTCACCGTCACGCGTGACGGTTTCCGGGGCGAGTCCAATGAAAACGTGTTCCTGTCGCTGGGTGAGACCTCCGCGCTGAACATGGATCTGGACGCCGATGCAACCTCGCTGGAAGCCATCCAGGTGGTGGCTTCCACCGGGTCGATGATCTTCTCGCAGGAAAATACCGGTGTGGGCACCTCGGTCGATGGTCGCCAGCTGGATCTGATCCCGCTTTCCAGCCGCTCGATCGACGACGTTGCCCGTCTTGATCCGCGCGTCTCGGTGATCGACCAGGCTTCCGGCTCGATCTCGGTGGCCGGCGTCAACAACCGCTACAACACCATCTCGGTGGACGGCCTGTCGCAGGGCGACCCGTTCGGCCTGAACTCCAACGGCATGCCGTACACCGGCAGTCCGATCTCGGTGGACACCATCGAGGCCTATGACATCAAGGTTTCCGACTACGACGTTGCCGCCGACACCGTGGGCGCCACGATCAACGCGGTGACCAAGTCCGGTACCAACGAATTCCACGGCTCGCTGTACTACGTGTACAAGGACGCCGAGAACATGGTCGGCAGCCGCGATGGCCAGGACTACAACCTGTTCGATACCGACATCACCAAGGGCCTGACCTTCGGTGGTCCGCTGCTGAAGGACCGCCTGTTCTTCTTCGGTTCGTACGAAGAGCAGACCATCAAGGACTTCGGTGGCGCTTCCTCCACCGACGCCTTCTCGCGTGGTGCGATTACCCAGGCCGAAATCGACCAGGTGATCGACATTGCACGCAACGTCTGGGGCATTGACCCGGGTGTCTACGGCAACCTCGGCGTGAACCTGGAGAACAAGCGCTATCTGGGCAAGCTGGACTGGAACATCAGCGACAACCACCGCGCCAGCCTGACCTACCAGCAGACCGAGGAGAACCGTCCTTCTCCGTACAACATCACCAACAACTCGGTGGCGTTGAGCAGCCGCTGGTACAACATCGACAACATCACCAAGAACACCTCGTTCCAGCTGTTCAGTGACTGGACCACGAACTTCAGCACCGAATTCAAGGTCAGCCACCAGAAGTTCGATCAGGAAAACGGTAACGCCTTCAACGACGGCCCGGCGATCAACGTCGGTACCGCCAACATCGTGGCCACCAGCGACAGCACCGGTATCGCCATCGGTGAGGACCGCAACCGCCACGAGAACAAGATCAACACCGAAAGGCTGTCGGTCTCGCTGTTCGGCACCTACTACGCCGCCAACCACACCATCAAGGGTGGTTTCGACTATCAGGAGCACGATGTGCTCAACCTGTACGGTCGTGACCTGCACGGCGTGTACACCTTCGCCAGCATCGAAGACTTCGCTGCCGGCAATTACAGCAACTACTCGGTGCGTCGCCCGGTCGGCGGCTTCAGCGAAGCCGACACCGCCGCCGCGCTGGTGTACGAGCAGTTCAGCCCGTACATCCAGGACACCTGGCAGGCCACCGACAACCTGTCGATGACCTTCGGTGTGCGCATCAACATCCCGAAGGCCGACAAGCCGCCGCCGCGTCATCCGAACTTCGAGCAGACCTTCGGCTTCCCGAACGATTACAAGCTCGGCTCTGACAACAAGATCGTGATGCCGCGCTTCTCGTTCAACTACCAGTTCGATACCGAGCGCTACTCGCAGCTGCGTGGTGGTGCGGGCGTGTTCCAGAGCATCCCGCCGTTCGTGTGGATGGCCAACCCGTACCAGAACAACGGCGTGACCGCAGCGGCGTTCAACTCGTCCAACCCGGACCTGTACCCGTTCAGCCCGGATCCGTACAACCAGCCGATCCCGGACGATCTGAGCGTGTCCGGCCTGGCGCAGATGGACGTCATCGATCCTGACTTCAAGCTGCCGTCGGTCTACAAGATCAGCCTGGGCTACGACGCCGAACTGCCGTGGTACGGCCTGATCGGTACCGTCGAGTACCAGCAGATCCAGGCCAAGAACGCCGTGTTCTATCAGGCGCTGAACATCGGTGAAGCGCAGGGTACGCTGGCCGATGGCCGCGCCAGCTACTGGTGCACCATGGGTGCCGGCAACAGCAACTCGAACAAGAACTGCGGTGCCGTTCCGGGCTTCAACTACAACTCGACCCTGCTGGGCAACACCAACAAGGGCAAGTCCTCGGCCCTGACCCTGGCGCTGACCAAGCCGATGTCGGACAACTGGTTCGGCAGCATCAGCTACACCTTCACCGATGCCAAGGAAGTGGCTTCGGACGGCAGTTCGCAGGCGTGGTCGAGCTACCAGTACGTCTCGCGCATCAATCCGAACCAGGAGTTCACGACCACTGCCGGTCGCCAGGTCCGCGATTCGTTCAAGGCAACGCTGGGCTGGGAGCGCGCGTTCTTCGGTGACTACCGCACCAGCGCTTCGCTGTTCTACACCGGCCACTCCGGCCTGCCGTACACCTGGACCTTCAACGGCGATGCCAACGGTGACCGTATCTTCCAGGATCCGGCCTACATCCCGCTGCTGAACGATCCGATCGTCAGCTACGGCAATGCCACGGCCGAGCAGATCGCCGCGTTCCAGTCCTTCATCGAAAGCAACGAGTACCTGCGTTCGCATCGTGGCCAGATCGCCGGCCGCCACGCCGACCGTTATCCGTGGGTGAACCAGTTCGACGTCAGCTTCCAGCAGGAACTGCCGGGCTTCATGGAAGGCCACAAGTCGATCCTGCGCCTGGACATCTACAACATCGGCAACATGATCAAGAAGTCGTGGGGCCAGACCTACGGCGGCACGTTCTCCGACAACACCCGTCAGCTGGCGGGCCTGGTGGGCGTGAATGCCGACGGCACCTACACCTACAATCTGGGAAGCCCGAACTCCCCGACTTGGCAGGAAGTGCGGGAATACGATGCCAGCAGCGCCTTCCCGTCGCGTCTGGTGTCGCGCTGGTCGGCCATGCTGACTCTGCGTTACGAGTTCTGATCGCAATCCACCGCGATACGCTGCAAGACAAACGGCCGGGCTTTTGCCCGGCCGTTTTCTTTTTTGTGTGTGTGGAATTTTGTGCCGATGCCGGGATGGGAGACAGGCCATAAAATCGCAGATCGACATCAAGATGACCCTGCGGTGCGCGCATCTTGCGCCCGGCAGACTGGTCGATGCCATGGCGGAATTGGAAGTGCGCCATTGACGCATGTGCGCCAAGGGCGCATCATCCAATGATGATCTTCATTGAAACCCCAGCGTTCACCAAGAGAGTCAAGGAGCTGCTGGACGACGATGCCTATGCCAAGTTTCAGGCGTTCTTGCGTGATAAACCCAATGCTGGCGCTGTAATCGAGGGCACCGGCGGCCTTGCGGAAAGTGCGGGTTTCGACTGGCGGACAAGGCAAGAGCGGTGGCGCACGAGTCATCTACTATCACTTCGTTTCCGCGTCGCATATCGCGCTGCTGCTGATCTACCCAAAGAACGCCCAAAGCGACCTTACCGACGCCCAGCGCAAGGCGTTGAAGGCTGTAATAGAAAACTGGAGATAACCGAGTGTCCGACTTTTTCAACGAGCTTATGGAAAGTGTCACGCAGATGGATGAGATTTTGCGCGGCGAGCGCGCACCATCGCGCGAGTTTCACACCATGACCACAGTGAAGGAGGTACGCGCTGCATCCGGGCTGTCGCAAGCCAAGTTTGCAGCGGTAATTGACGTGCCATTGGGCACCTTGCGGAACTGGGAGCAAGGCCGCCGGGAACCGACCGGCCCAGCCAAGGTCTTGTTGCGCGCGATCCGTAACGATCCGAAGAACGTATTGCGTGCGGCCATGCGCGAGGTTGCGGAGGGGTGAGCGGCACGCCTGCCGATCCGTTCGACCTGTGTGGAATGGAAGTTGCGCAGGCATGGCCATGAAGTTCAGCCGCGAGCCAACTGAACTCATGAGCGATCACGTTGCCGTCGAACTGGATGATGCCGAGCTGCTGAACGTCGGGACGCAGACGGTTGCCGCTGTTAACTGGATCACCGCTACTGCGTAATGGCAGGCAGTGCCATAGCGGGTCAGTGGCACCAGGCTGACAGGGTCTGGTAGTGCTTGGCGAGAGCCGGAGCGAGTCTGCGGCTGGCGTACCGTTACACAGTCACGTTTCAGGGATGCTGGATTGCCTGTATTGCAGTTACGGTGCAGTTACGAAAAACCCGGCACATGGCCGGGCTTTTGTTGGTTGCCGTAAATCGTTGATTTATCGGCTTATTTTGGTCGGGGAGACAGGATTCGAACCTGCGACCTCTACGTCCCGAACGTAGCGCTCTACCAGACTGAGCTACACCCCGACATCTGCGAGCTGCACATTGTACGGCCCGGTGACATTCCGGATCAAGCCCGACGCGTGCCTGATCTGTGCTGGCCGTTGGCAGCACGGGATGGCGGGCTGCCCATCACGCGGATGCCGCCCGGGGGCGATGCAGCGGTGGCGTGGCAGGTAGAATGATGTCCTTTCCTGCGCATTTTCCTGGAGCCTGTCTTGATCAAGCCCCGTACCCCGCCCGGCATCATGGAACTGCTGCCGCGTGACCAGATCGCGTTCCAGCAGATGCTCGACACGATCCGGCGCAACTTCGAGCGCTTCGGCTTCCTGCCGGTGGAAACGCCGGTGTTCGAGCTGTCCGAAGTGCTGTTGACCAAGAGCGGTGGCGAGACCGAGCGACAGGTGTATTTCGTGCAGTCCACCGGCGCGCTGGCCAATGCCGCAGCAGGTGAGAATGCGACGCCGGAACTGGCGCTGCGCTTTGATCTCACCGTGCCGCTGGCGCGCTATGTCGCCGAACACGAGCACGATCTGAGCTTCCCGTTCCGGCGCTACCAGATGCAGCGCGTGTACCGCGGCGAGCGTGCCCAGCGCGGGCGCTTCCGCGAGTTCTACCAGTGCGATATCGATGTGATCGGCAAGGACGCGCTGAGTGTGCGTTACGACGCCGAGCTGCCGGCGGTGATCTTCGCGGTGTTCAACGAACTGGCGATCGGCAAGTTCACCATCCAGCTCAACAACCGCAAGCTGATGCGCGGTTTCTTCGAAAACCTCGGGGTTGCCGATGAGCAGCAGCAGATGCTGGTGCTGCGCGAGGTCGATAAGCTCGACAAGCGCGGTGCCGACTATGTGCGCGAAACCCTGACCGGCGAAGGCTTCGGCCTGTCCGTCGAGGCGGCGCAGAAGATCCTGGATTTCGTGCAGATCCGCTCGCAGGGTCATGCCGATGCGCTGGCGAAACTGGATGCGCTCGGGCAGGGCAGCGAGGTCTTCAACGAAGGCATCGCCGAACTGCGCCAGACGCTGGAACTGGTGCGTGCACTGGGCGTGCCGGAAAGCCATTACGCGCTGAATCTGTCGATCGCGCGCGGCCTGGACTACTACACCGGCACCGTCTACGAGACCCTGCTTGATGATTACCCGCAGATTGGTTCGATCTGCTCGGGCGGGCGCTACGAGAACCTCGCCAGCCATTACACCAAGTCGAAACTGCCCGGCGTCGGCATCTCGATTGGCCTGACCCGGCTGTTCTGGCAGCTGCGCGAGGCCGGTCTGGTGGATACCGCCGACAGTTCGGTCGAAGTGCTGGTCAGCCAGATGGATGAGGCGCGCCTGCCGACCTATCTGGCCATCGCCAGCGAGCTGCGCGCCGCCGGGCTGAACACCGAAGTGCAGCTGGAGCCGCGCAAACTCGCGCGCCAGATGCAGTATGCCGACCGCGCCGGAATCCGTTTCGTGGTGATCGTGGGTGAAGACGAGGAAGCGCGTGGCGTGGTCTCGGTCAAGGATCTGCGCCGTGGCGAACAGTTCGAGATCGCACGCGAGGATCTGGGCCGCAGCCTCCGGGTGGAGCTGGAACAGAGCCGCGCCATGGGCAATGTCGGAGCCGACCAATGACGCTGGTGCGGTTGGATGGCGGTTCGCTCAGTCGGGCCCAGGTGCTGGCCGTGGCGCAGCAGGGCGTAGCGGTGGAACTGGATGCCGCGCAGCTGGAAAAAGTGGATGCCGCCGCGCAGTTCCTCGCCGCGCAGGTCGAACGGCAGGAGCCGATCTACGGCGTCAGCACCGGCTTTGGCAGCAACGCCGACAAGCTGCTGGGCGCACGCCGCGCGCGCGAAGGCTTGCCGGGAAGCGCGGAGGCCGAAGGCGGCCTGCTGGAAGAACTGCAACGCAATCTGATCATCACCCACGCGGTCTGCGTCGGCGAACCGTTCGCGCCGGACGTGGTGCGCGCGATGCTGGTGATCCGCATCAACACGCTGATGCGCGGCCATTCCGGTATCCGGGTTTCCACGTTGCAGGCACTGGCGGCGATGCTCAATGCCGGCATCGTGCCGGTGGTGCCGAAGAAGGGTTCGGTCGGGGCCAGTGGCGATCTGGCGCCGCTGTCGCATCTGGCGATCGTGCTGCTCGGCGGCGGCGAAGCGTTTTACCAGGGCGAGCGGATGCCCGGCGCGCAGGCGCTGGAACGTGCCGGTCTGGCGCCGGTGCGGCTGTCGTTCAAGGAAGGCCTGGCGCTCAACAACGGCACCGCGCAGATGCTGGCAACGGCCACACTCGCCATCGGACGCATGGAGCAGCTGCTGCAAACCGCCGATCTGGCTGCGGCGATGACGCTGGAAGCCTTCGCCGGCCGCACCCGTGCCTTCGATGAGCGCGTGCACGAACTGCGTCCGCATCCGGGCCAGGTCGAATCGGCCGCGAATCTGCGGGAACTGCTGGACGGCTCCACGCTGGTCGATATTCCCTATCATCTCGTGCCGCGTTTCCGCAGCTGGCTGCCGGAAAGCTGGGCCGATCCGGCCGACCAGCAGCACCATTTCGATATCGCCTGGGAATGGCTGCCGCCGTCGCAGCGGCATGGGCGCGAGGCGTTCTACACGCGCTTTCTGCCGTTCCGTGGCGGCAAGAAGCACCAGCCGCAGGACAGCTATTCGCTGCGCTGCATCCCGCAGGTGCACGGTGCGGTGCGTGATGCCTTGGCGCAGGCCACGCGCGTGATCGAGATCGAACTCAACGCCGTCACCGACAACCCGCTGGTGTTCCCGGATACGCCGGATGCGCGCCAGATCGAGGACCAGGTGATTTCCGCCGGGCACTTCCACGGCATGCCGCTGGCGCTGGCGATGAGCTATCTGAAGGCCGCGATTCCGGTGCTGGCATCGATTTCCGAGCGCCGCCTCAACAAGCTGGTGGATCCGGCCACCAATGATGGCCTGCCGGCTTTCCTGATCGGCAACGAGGACGCCACCGATTCGGGTTTCATGATCGTGCAGTACACCTCTGCTGCGCTGGTCAATGATCTGGCCAGCCGTGCGCACCCGGCCAGCGTCTATTCGATTCCGACCAGCGCCAACGCCGAAGATCACGTTTCGATGGGCGCCAACGAGGCCCGCCACGTGCTGGACATGACGCAAGACCTCTCGCATGTGCTGGCGCTGGAGCTTTACACCGCCGCGCAGGCGCTGGACTACCGCCGCGACATGATCGAAGCGGCGCGCGCGCTGGCACGGCGTGGCGATGTCGCCGCACTGGCCGCCAAGGTCTCCAACGCGCCGCCGCCAGGCCATCCCGAGCACGCGGTCTTCATCGAGGAATGCACGCAGCTGATGGCGCAACTTGCGCAGGACGTGGATTTCCACGCATCGCCGCGCGTGCAGCGCGTGCACGCACGCCTGCGCGAACACATCGCCTTCATGCAGCGCGACCGCGCGATGGATGGCGAAGTGGCCCGCATCTGCGAACTGGTGGAGCAGGGCGCGCTGCTGGATTGAGTGCGCGCGGTATCTGCATGCGGGCAGCGTGCTCCCGCGGGAGCGGGCTTGGCCGCGATGGGCTTTCCCGCTGATCGCTGACATCAGGATCGCGGGAAAACTTGAACCTGCTTCTGCGAAAAGCGGCCGCAGGCCATGCGGTTCCAGCGTGGAGTCGGCCCTCGCCACAGCCACGGCCGCTTGCGTCTGACGTGAAGCGCAATCACCCGTGGCAACGGCGAAATTCCCACAACACCAGTGTGCATTCGCGCAGACGGCGTCGGGCGGATTTCGCATCGTAGCCACCAGGTGATGCGAGGTTCCCGGTCACGCTATCGCGGCAATGCCGTCCTGTTACTGTCCCCGCATCCGAGACCGATACCTTGTCATGACTGCTGCCATCGAACTTTCCCACGTCGAAAAATCCTTTGGCGACAAACGCGCCGTCCGCGATCTGTCGCTGTCGGTTCCGCGCGGCGCGCTGTACGGGATCATCGGCCCGAACGGGGCCGGCAAGAGCACCACCTTGCGGATGATGCTGTCGATCCTGTTCCCCGACAGCGGCAGCATCCGCGTGCTCGGCGGTTCGGCGCTGGCGGCCAAGGACCGCATCGGTTATCTGCCTGAGGAACGCGGTGTCTACCGCAAGATGAAAGTCGGTGACTTCCTGCTGCACATGGCCGTGCTCAAGGGCATGGCGCGGGCGCAGGCACGAAACGAGGTGACGCGCTGGCTGGAACGCATGGGGCTGGGCGACACCTTCGGCAAGCGTTGCGAGGAATTGTCGAAGGGCATGCAGCAGAAGGTGCAGTACATCGCGGCGGTGATCCAGCAGCCGGAACTGCTGATCCTCGACGAGCCTTTCAGCGGGCTGGATCCGGTCAATATGCGCCTGCTCAGGGAACTGATCCTGGAGCAGCACGCCAGCGGCACCACGGTGCTGTTTTCCACCCATGTGATGTTCCAGGCCGAACAGTTGTGCGAGCACATCGTGATGATCCACAACGGCGAAAAGGTGCTGGACGATCCGCTTGCCGCGATCCGCGCCCGGCACACGCCGCGTGCACTGGATTTCGAACCACTGGATGCCGCTGTGGACGTGCAGACCGCCTTGCGTGCGGTGCCGGGCATCGAACGGATGACGCGCGAGGAAGGACGATGGCGGCTGGATTTCAGCCCCGATGTGGACGTGCCGGCGATGGTGCAGGCCGTCGCCGCGCGGGTGGCGCCGGCGCGGCTGGAGCTGGTAAGGCCCAGCCTTGAGGACGTGTTCGTCGGAATCGCCACGGCCCACGGCGGGAACAACGATGCAGCAACGCAGGGGGCCGCATGAACATCACCAAGGCGCTGCAGATCGCCCGGCGCGAATTCCTCGCGACGGTGATGACCAAGGGATTCCTGATCGGCCTGCTGGTCATGCCGCTGATGATCGCCGCGCTGATTGTCGTGATGCCGTTCCTGCTCAAGGAACAGTCGCCCAGGATCGAGGGCAGCGTGGCGATCCACGACCCCACCGGCCAGGTGCTTGAACGCGCCCGCGAACACCTTTCGCCGCAGGCTTTCGCACAGCGCCGCGTGGAGATGCAGCGCAGGCTGGACTCGGTCTTGCCCGGCGCGATGCGCGGGCTGGTGGCCAGCGGCGGCGATGACGCGATGCAGGCGGCGATGGAGCAGGCGCTCGGCGCGGTGCCGACGCTGACGCTGGATGCGTTGGATTCCGCCGCTGCGCTGGAAACGGCCAAGGATGCATTGCGCGAAAGTGACACCGCGCTGGCGGTGGTGGCGATCGCGCCGGATGCGGTGACAGCCGGCGAAGACGGACTGGGCACGTACGACCTGTTCGTCCGCAAGAAACTCGACGACCGCCTGATCGATGAACTGCGCGACGCGCTGGCGACTTCCATCGTCGATGCCCGGCTGGCCGCGCGTGACCTGGATGCACGCGAAGTGCGCCAGCTGGTGCGGGTGCCACGCGCGACCCCGCGCACCATCGGCGAGGAGGGCGAGAAAAGCGCCAACGAGATCGCTTCGCGCCTGCTGCCAATGGCCTTCATGGCGCTGATCCTGATCGCGGTGATGACCGGCGGGCAGCAGCTGATGACCTCCACCATCGAGGAAAAATCCAGCCGCGTGGTCGAAGTGCTGCTTTCGGCGGTATCACCGACGGAACTGATGGCCGGCAAGATCCTCGGGCAGATGGGCGTGGCCACGCTGATGCTGGCGCTGTACGGCGGTCTGGGCGTACTGGCGCTGGTCAGTTTTGCCGCCACCGGCCTGCTGGATCCGTGGCTGCTGTTCTATCTGGCGGTGTTCTTCCTGAT
>Ga0265293_10002057_pt1 | contig 41875 bp, 38 predicted proteins | sample Munlanlewell138R_FD_192505 | JGI IMG/M metagenome (GOLD analysis project Ga0265293, IMG submission 192505) | Leachate microbial communities from a municipal landfill in Southern Ontario, Canada - Leachate well 138R | ecosystem: Engineered > Solid waste > Landfill > Unclassified | place: Canada...
GTTGTCGTCGTGGTGGTGGTCGGCGACGTGGTGGTGGTCGTCGTCGTGGTGGGCTCCGGCGACGGTTCGGTGGTGGTGGTGGTTTCCGGTGGCGGCGGGGGCGGAACCACCGTCGTGGACACCGTGGGCTCGCCGTCGGGGCCGGTGATCACCGTCGTGCGCGTCTCGGAGGTCGGCAGGGTGGTCTTGACCGTCACCGGTTCGCTGTCGGTGGAGTTGCTGGTCAGGGAGAAGGCCACGCCCGTGACCGCCAGCAGCGCGGCCGCGGCGGCGCCGAACAGCACCGGCGGGCGCTTGTACCAGGCCAGCGGCGGGGGTTCGCCGCCGTCGGGTCCGAAGACGTCGGTCTCGTCGCGCTCGAACTCCACCGGCGGGCGCGCGCCGGCCGCGGGATCGAAGGTCGCGGGTTCGAAGGTGTAGTCCTCGCCGGAGTACGGCACCGGTTCGCCGCCGCCGTCGTCGTCCTGCGACCAGGCCAAGGCGCGGTGGGTGGCCGACGGCGCCCCGTCGGTGGCGGATTCGGTGGCCGCGACCCCGGCCGCGCCGGCGGCCCAGGCGGCCGGCGCCAGCCCGGTGGGCAGGTCGGCGAGGTCCGGTGCCTGCGCCATGCCGGTGGGGGCGTCGGGGGACGGGCCGCGCTCGGCGATGACGGCCGCGCCCGCGGCGGCGGTCAACCCCGGCTGCGGCATGGTCACGACGGGAACCCGCAGCAACTCCGAGAGCCGCTGGGTGATCAGCGGGATCGCGGCGCCGCCGCCGACCGTGGCCACCGCGGTCAATTGCGCGGCCGGGATCCGGTTGCGCTCCAACGTATCCCCGAGCGCATCGAGGAAGCCGCCCAGCGGCCCGTCGATCAGGTTCTCCAGCTCGGCACGCGTGAGCCGGACATCGGCGGTGGTGCCGGGCAGCTGCACCGCGATCACCGCGGAGGTCTCGGCCGACAGCCGCTCCTTGGCCTGCCGGCATTCGGCGCGCAGTTGCGTCAGCGACCCGACCGCGGCGGTACCGGCCGGATCGGCGTCGTTGGCCTCCTGCAGGCCCGCGAGCACGTGGCCGAGAATCGCCTGGTCGATCTGGTCGCCGGAGAACTCGGTATGACGGACGACCTCGCCGATCGGCGAGAGTCCCTGCCCGGCGTCGGCCAGGGCCAGCGTGGTCCCGGTGCCGCCGAAGTCGCACAGCGCGATCACGCCGCTGGCGGGCAGGCCGGGCCCGGTCTGCAGGGCGGCCAGCGACGTGGCGGCATCGGAGACGAGTTCCGGCGGCGCCCCGTCGGAGAACAGCGAGGGCTTGTTGCGCAGCGCGGCGCGCAGCGCGCCGACGACGGCCGGGCCCCAGTGCGCGGGCACCGCCACGGCGACCTTGTCCGGTGTCGAACTGCCGCCGATCGTGCGCGCCATCGCGTCGAGGGCCTCCGCGGTCAGCACGTCGCCGCGGTGCGAGGACCCGTCCGTGGCGATCAGCGGGACGGGATCGCCGACCCGCTCCACGAATCCCCACATGATCAGGCCGGGCTCGGTGAGGTTCGGGTTCTCGCCGGGCACCCCGACCTCCGGGGGACGGCGGTCGAACAGCGTGAGCACCGCCCGGCGGCTCACCGACGGGCGCGCGGTGCGCGTCGCCCCCAGATTGGTCTGGCCGATCGACAGGCCCAGCACATCACTCATGACTCATGTCCGTCGCTCATAACGGTCCTCACGATAGCGGCTTTCCTGCGCCACCCGCGGACTTCGCGCGCGTTTCCCCCTAAGGTTCTGCAACCCCCTATGGGGCGATCCCCTAATGGGTGTCCCGTCGGGGTGGGTTCGGCACCGATCCCAGGGGCCGCGCGGCTGGCTAGTCTTTGGTCAACATCTGCTGGAGACAACGCCTAGGGGAGAACCGCGTCATGGCCAACGAACTGCTCGACTTCGTGATGTCGTTGGTGCGCGATCCCGAGGTCGCGGCGCGCTACGCCGCCGATCCGGCCGGCGCGCTCGCCGAGGCCAACCTGGCGAACGTGACCAGCGCCGATGTCGACAACCTGATTCCGGTGGTGTCCGACTCGCTGTCGATGGCGACCCCGTCGTTCGGCACCGCGGTGCCCGTCGACGACAGCGTCTGGACCAGCGGCGCGGCCGCGCAGGCCTTCGACGCCTTCGACGCGTTCGCGCCGGCGGTCCCGGAAACCGGTCTGAGCGGCCTGGACGATGTGCCCGCCGCCGTCATCGACACCGACCTGGCCGCCGCGGTGGGCGCGCCCGACCTGGACCCGCAGTTGCCCGTCGTCGAGGAGGTCGCCGGATTCGACGTCTTCGACGCGCCGGAGGTCCACGAGCCGGCCGGCTGGGATCAGGGCGTGCTCGACTCCCCGGTCGCCGGCGACACCGGCCCGGCCGACGAGGCGCCCGGGTTCGACCTGTTCTGACCCGTCTTCGACACACCGCCGACAACGCAACCGTTGTCGGCGGTGTTTTTTGTCGTTCAACAGCGAAAATACCCCGGCAATGGGGCTGATCCCCGGCTACCCCCATTGATCCCCTAATCCCCTAACGGGGTCGGGGCTGCTACCCCTAGTCGGGCACCCTTCAGCACGGGTTTGCGCCCCGTTTCCGGGGGGTGTGGAAATCCATAACGTTGTTGCCAGATCGCCGGAACGCCCGGCGGATGACCGAAAGGCACGACGATGATCAACTTGATCGACTGGATCCTGAACCTGTTCCGCGACGAGGATGCGGCCCGCTCATTCGTCGCCGCACCCGAGGCGGCCATGCGCGACGCCGGCCTGGCCGGTCTGTCCGCCGCGCAGTTGTCCACCGTGGCCGCCACCGCAGTGCCGGGCATGATGCTCGGCGGTGGCGACCCGGTCGTCGGCCTGCAGCGGGCGGTGTCCAACCACTACGGATTCGCCCCGGCCAACGACTACACCGCGGCCACCAGCCTGCTGTCGCCGACCTGGGCGCCGTCGCCGACGTTCGCCCCGGACACCGACCTGGCCAGCCACAACGACACGGATCTGGCCAGCCACAACCAGACCCCGATCATGAGCCCGGTCCAGGATGCCGGGGCCAATGCCCAGCAGGGGGCGTTCAACCTCGGCTTCGGTGACATCACCCTGGGCGACAAGACGTCCAACACCGCCACCAACGGCGGGGTGGTCGTCGCCGGCGACAACGACGGCGACATCGTCAGCGGCGACGGCGCGGTCCTCGGCAACAACAACGACGTCAACAACGGCGACATCTGGGCCGGCAGCGGCTCCAACGTCAACCTCGGCGACGGCGACATCGACGACGACGGCATCACCAACACCGGCAGCGGTTCGGTGATCACCGACAACGAGGGCCCGGTCTTCCAGGACGTCGACGCCAGCGGCGGTAACGGCGGCAGCGCCGGCAGCGGCGGCGGCGGCCTGATCGACATCGGCCTGGGCGGCGACAACACCCAGGGCGGCAACGCGGGCGGCGGCGGCATCGTCATCGTCTCGGACAAGACCACCAGCAACGTCGTCGGCGGGGATCAGAGCACGGTCGGCGGCGACGCCGGCAGCGGCAACTCGTCGGACACCTCGGTGTACACCCAGACCGAGGTGGCGACCTCGACCACCACTTCGGTGGCCGACTACTCCGATCACTCGCAGACCGAGGTGTACGACAACTCCTCGGAGCACAGCGCCTCGCTGTTCGACAACAGCCGCGAGACCTCGGCGACCAACAGTGCGCTCGACACCGGTCACGAGGCGTCGCTGGGATCGGGCAACAGCCTGCTCGGCTTCTGAGTGGGCAGCACGCCGCGCGCGGCGGGGACCTTCGGGTTCCCGCCGCGTCCGCGGCTTACGGTGGACACGACGCGAGGGAGAAACGGTGACACAGGCCAACAGCGCGCCGGCCAACCAGGCGCCGGACCCGCGCCGGGTGAAGGTGATCGTCGAACTGATCGACCACACCAGCACCATCGCGGAGCTCAACGACCGCGCCGACTTGCGCCAGCGCCTGGCCGTCGCGCGGGAGCGGATCAGCGATCCGCAGATCCGGGTGGTCATCGCCGGTCAGCTCAAGCAGGGCAAGAGCCAGCTGCTGAACTCGCTGCTGAACATGCCGGTGGCCCGCGTCGGGGACGACGAGACCACCGCGCTGGTCACCAGCGTCACCTACGGCGAGCAGCCATCGGCCCGGCTGGTGGTGGCCCCGGCCCCCGGCGGCAGCGAACCCGAGGTCATCCCGATCCCGATCGACGACATCAAGCACGATCTGCGGCGCGCGCCGCAGGCCGGCGGCCGCGAGGTGCTGCGCGTCGAAGTCAGCGCGCCCAGCCCGCTGCTCAAGGGCGGCCTGGCTTTCGTCGACACCCCCGGGGTGGGCGGGCACGGCCAACCGCACCTGTCCTCGACGCTGGGCCTGCTGCCCGACGCCGACGCGATGCTGATGGTCAGCGACACCAGCCAGGAGTTCACCGAACCGGAGATGCGGTTCATCCGGCAGGCCTACGAGATCTGCCCGGTGGGCGTGGTGATCGCCACCAAGACCGACCTGTACCCGCATTGGCGCGCGATCGTGGCGGCCAACACAGAGCATCTGCAGCGGGCCTCGATGCCGATCCCGATGATTCCGGCCTCGGCGCTGCTGCGCAGCCACGCGGTGCAACTCAACGACAAGGAACTCAACGAGGAGTCGAACTTCCCGGCCATCGTCCGGTTCCTCTCCGAGCAGGTGCTGTCCCGGGAGAACGACCGGGTCCGCGATCAGGTGCTGGCCGAACTCTCCTCGGCCGCAGAGCATTTGACGCTGGCCGTGAACGCCGAGCTGGCCGCCATCAACGACCCGGAGGACGTCCGTCGGCTCACCGAGGATCTGGAGCGGCGCAAACAGGAGGCCCAGGAGGCGCTGCAGCACACCGCGCTGTGGCAGCAGGTGCTCAACGACGGGATTTCCGACCTGACCGCCGACGTCGACCACGACATGCGGGCCCGGTTCCGGGCCATCGTGGCCCACACCGAGGGCGTCATCGACTCGTGTGACCCGACCCAGCACTGGGCCGAGATCGGCACCGAGGTCGAGGACGCGGTGGCCACCGCGGTCGGGGACAACTTCGTGTGGGCCTACCAGCGCGCGGAGGCGTTGGCGCAGGAGGTGGCGCGGACCTTCGTCGAGGCCGGCCTGGACGCCGTCAAGATGCCGCACGTCAGCGCCCGCGAGATGGGCGCGGGCTTCGACGGGCTGAAGTCGTTGGCGCGGTTGGAGGCTCAGCCGATCGGCATCGGACACAAGGCGCTGACCAGCATGCGCGGCTCCTACGGCGGCGTGCTGATGTTCGGCATGCTCACCTCGGTCGCCGGCCTGGGCATGTTCAACCCGATCTCGTTGGGCGCCGGCCTGCTGCTGGGCCGCAAGTCCTATCGGGAGGACATGGACAACCGGATGCTGCGGGTGCGTACCGAGGCCAAGAACAACCTGCGCCGGTTCGTCGACGACGTGTCGTTCGCCGTCGGGAAGGAATCGCGGGACCGGCTCAAGGGGATCCAGCGGCAGCTGCGCGACCACTACCGGGAGATCGCCAACCAGACCACGCGCTCGCTCAACGAGTCGCTGCAGGCCACCATTGCCTCGGCGCAGCTCGAGGAGAACGAACGCAACACCCGGGTGCGCGAGCTGGAGCGTCAGCTCAACATCCTCGGTCAGGTCGGCGACAACATCGAGAAGCTGCGCGGACCAGCGCGTTAGTGCCGGATCAGAGGACCGCGGCTTACGCCGTTGGGACGAGCGGGACGGTCTCCGGGCGGCCCCTCGATCAAATGCCGTCACCTCGGGGTGACGGTCATCCACAGGGATTGGCTGTGCACAACTGTCAACACCCGGTGACGGGTTTCAGTCGAGGGTCGCGTGGAGAGCGGCGAACCTTGGTGGTGGGGGTCGTCAGTCCCGGGAGCCGTTCGGGAACAACGTCCGAGTCTGGTTGAGCCGCGGGCGTTTGCGCGTGGTGGTCGCGGTCTCCTCGGCGGTCTCCTCGGCTGCCTCGGAGGTGGTCGCCGCGGTGGTTTCCGAAGTCTCAGAGGTCTCGGAGGTCTCGCTGGTCTCCGACGTCTCGGAGTCGGTGGGCGCCATCGGCGGCGGGATGCCGATGTCCGTCGTCGACAACGGCACGCTGGTGGTGAACGACGTCGTCGACTCCGATGGCGTGATGACGAACGGCTGCCGCTCGCGCGAGGTGGTGGGCTCCGGGGTCCAGGTGGTGGTGGTCCGGTACACCGGCTCACCCGGCTTGCTCCACTCGTCGGACATCCGGACGACCGTGATCACCAGCGCGGCGATCAGCACCACGCCCGCGACGCCGGCCGCGATCACCACATTCGGGTTGCGATGCCAGGGCACCTCGTCGGTACGGTCGTCGTCAGCCACGGGCGCCGATACTAGCCGTGAACCCGCGCCGCGGCGCGGCCCGTAAACTCAAGGACCCGATGAGCACGAGCGATCAAGTGCGCGCGATCCTGGGCGGCACAATCCGCGCCTACCAGGGCGAACCCGCCTTCCGGCAGCGCCCGGACGTGTTCAACGAGCTCGACCGGATCGGCTGGCAGCTCAACCAGCCCATCCGCATCGCGCTGGCCGGAACGCTCAAGGCCGGCAAGTCGACGTTGGTCAACGCCCTGGTCGGGGAGAACATCGCCCCCACCGACGCCACCGAGGCCACCCGCATCGTCACCTGGTTCCGCCACGGCCCCACCCCGAAGGTCACCGCGAACTACTACGGCGGCCGGCGCGCCAACGTCCCGATCAGCCGCGACGCCGAGGACGGCGGCCTGACCTTCGAGCTCGCGGCCCTGGACCCCGCCGAGGTCGCCGGCCTGGACGTGGAGTGGCCGGCCGCGGAACTGATCGACACCACCATCATCGACACCCCGGGGACCTCGTCGCTGTCGCGCGACGTCTCCGAGCGGACGTTGCGGCTGCTGGTGCCCGAGGACGGCGTGCCGCGGGTGGACGCCGTGGTGTTCCTGCTGCGCACCCTCAACGCCGCGGACATCGCGCTACTCAAGCAGATCGGCGAACTCGTCGGCGGCTCGGCGGGCGCGCTCGGGGTGATCGGGGTGGCGTCGCGGGCCGACGAGATCGGCGCGGGCCGGATCGATGCGATGCTCTCGGCCAAGGACGTCGCGCAGCGCTTCACCAGCGAGATGGACAAGACCGGCATCTGCCAGGCCGTCGTGCCGGTGTCCGGGCTGCTGGCGCTGACCGCGCGCACGCTGCGCCAGAGCGAGTTCGTGGCGCTGGAAAAGCTCGCCGGGGTGGACGCTGCCGAGCTCAACAAGGCCATGCTCAGCGTGGACCGGTTCGTCCGGGAGGACGAGTCGTTGCCCGTCGACGCCGCCACCCGGGCCGCGCTGCTCGACCGGTTCGGCATGTTCGGGATCCGCATCTCGATCGCGGTGCTGCGCTCCGGGATCACCGACTCGGTGGGCCTGGCCGACGAACTGCTGGAGCGCAGCGGCCTGGTGGCCCTGCGCGACGTCATCGATCAGCAGTTCGCGCAGCGCTCCGAGCTGCTCAAGGCGCACACCGCGATGCTGGCGCTGCGCCGGTTCGTCGAGGTGCACCCCATCCGGGCCACGCCGTACATCATCGCCGACATCGATCCGCTGCTGGCCGACACGCACGCATTCGAGGAGCTGCGGCTGCTCAGCCAACTACGTTCGCGGCCAACCACTTTGAACGACGACGAGATCGTGTCGCTGCGCCGCATCATCGGCGGCTCGGGCACCGACGCGGCGAGCCGGCTGGGCCTGACGCCCGCGGAGCCCTACGACGGGCCGCGGGCGGCGTTCGCCGCGGCCCAGCGGTGGCGGCGCCGGGCCGAACACCCGCTCAACGATCCGTTCACCACCCGCGCGTGCCGCGCGGCCGTGCGCAGCGCCGAGGCGCTGGTGGCGATGTTCGCCGCGCGGGGTTACTGACCGTCCCCGCCGCCCGGCCGCGGGAACAGCGTCGGCAGGGTGGGGCGGGTCCAGGTCGGGCGCACCGTCTCGGTCTCGGTGACCGTCTCCGTCGGCGGGGCCTCGGTGGTGGTCGTGGTCTCCGTAGGTTCTTCGGTGGTGGTGGTCGGTTCCTCGGTGGTGGTCTCCGGGGGCGGAGCCTCGGTGGTGGGCGTCTCGGTGATGGTCAGGGTCTCGTCGGGCACGGGGGCCGGGGCGGGCACCTGCGTGCCGCCGGTCTCGGTCGGCGCCTCGGTGGTGGTCGTGGTGGTCGTGGTGGTGGTTTCGCCGGTCGGGGTCGACGAACCGCCGGCCAGTTGCACGATCGCGTAGATGGCCAGCGCCAGGATCACCGCGGCCAGCGCGCCGAGGGCCACCAGGGCGCCGGGCTTGCGGTACCACGGCGTCGGCGGCTCGGGCGGGGCGGCGTAACCGGTCTGGTAATCGGCCGGGTACCCGGACTGGTAGCCCGTCTGGTAGCCGTAATCGGTGGGCGGCTGGTGCTGCTCGGGCGGAACCTCGCTGTAGGCCTGTCCGCCGGTGCCGCCGCCGTAGTTGGCGGCCTGGGTGGGGTCGCTGTAGAACTCGTCAGGATTGTCGTTGCGGGCCACGGGCTCCGATAGTAACGCGCAATCGCTCAGCGCAGCTGCGCGGCGACACCCTCGGCAAACAACTCCAGATGGTCCAGGTCGGCCAGATCGAGCACCTGCAGGTACACCCGCGTCGCCCCGGCCTCGGCGAAGGGGCCCAGCCGGTCGACGATCTCGTTTGGCGTGCCCACCAGCGGGGTGTTGGTGCGCAATTCGTCGAGCTGGCGGCCGATCGCGTCGGCTCGGCGGGCCACCTCGGCGTCGTCGCGGCCCGCGGCCAGGACGAAGCACGCCGAGTACGTCATCGAGTCCGCCGGGCGCCCGGCGGCGGCCACGGCCTCGGCGACCCGGGCGTACTGGGTCTTGACGACCTCCAGCGAATTGAACGGGACGTTGAACTCCGCGGCGTGTTTGGCCGCCAGCGCGGGGGTGCGGTTGGCCCCGGTGCCGCCGATGATGATCGGCGGGTGTGGCGTCTGGGCGGGCTTGGGCAGTGCCGGCGAGTCCGTCAGCGTGTAGTGCGCGCCGGTGTAGTCGAACCGCTGGCCGGTCGGCGTGGTCCAGAGCCCGGTGAGGATGTCGAGTTGTTCGGCGAGCCGGTCGAAGCGTTCCCGCAGCGGCGGGAACGGGATCCCGTAGGCGGTGTGTTCGGGCTCGTACCAGCCGGTGCCCAGGCCCAGCTCGATCCGGCCGCCGCTCATCTCGTCGACCTGGGCCACCGAGATGGCCAGCGGTCCGGGGTAGCGGAACGTGGCCGAACTCACCATGGTGCCCAGCCGGATGGTGCTGGTCTCGCGCGCCAGACCGGCCAGGGTCACCCAGGAGTCGGAGGGCCCGGGCAGCCCGTCGCCGCTCATCGCGACATAGTGGTCGGACCGGAAGAAGGCCGAATATTCAAGGGACTCTGCGGCTTTGGCGACGGTGAGCTGATCGGCGTAGCTGGCGCCCTGCTGAGGTTCGATGAATACGCGGAAGTCCATGGCCTCCAGCGTAGGCGGGTCAGAAGGTCTCGACGCCTTCGACCGCGACGAACATCCCGTGCCCGGTGGCCTGGTTGGTGAACCGGGTGCCCTCGGGGCTCGCGGCGATGTGCCAGCCCTGGGCGGTGTAGTCGCGGTAGTCGAGCGTGACGGCCGGGATGTTGCCCAGGTTGCCCAGGATCCAGCGCACCGAACCCGACGAGGTGACGTTGACGCCGTTGGCCGGGTGGCCGTCGACGTCGGGGGAGTTCTCGAACTGGGACTCGCACCCCACGGCCTCGGTGTTGAGCTGGCAGCGGGTCTTGCCGGACTTGGTCTGGACGAAGACGTAGCCCTGCGCGTTTGCCGGCAGGGTCTCGGCGCCCGACGGCGGCGCGGCCGTGGCGGTCGGCCCGGGAGCCGGGGTCGACGTCGTCGCCGACGGCGGGGTCACCGGCGGGCGGCTGGTGGGGAACTCCGGTTCGGCGTGGGTCCCGCAGCCCGGGCAGGCGGGTTCGCCGTCGGTCACGTTGCTGCAGCTCACCAGCGCGAACGTGGCGACGAGCGCGGTGCCGGCCAGCGCCAGCCTGAAGTGCATGGGCTCACCGTACCCGGGGTGGTACGGGAGTTGAACCTGTGACTGATGATGGTTACGAAGCCGTAGCCGCGGATATGATGCGCCATGGGCTGGACCAAGGACACGATCTTCACCCTGGGGCACTCGACGCTGGACCCGGACGAGTTCGTCGAGTTGCTGAACAGCTACGAGATCCAGCGGCTGGCCGACATCCGGACCATCCCGCGCTCGCGGCACAATCCCCAGTTCAACGCCGACGAGTTGGGCCAGACCCTGCCGGCGGCCGGCATCGAATACGTGCCGATGCCCGCGCTGGGCGGGCTGCGGCACGCCCGCAAGGACTCACCCAACAGCGCCTGGCGCAACAAGAGTTTCCGCGGCTACGCCGACTATATGCAGACCCCCGAATTCGCCCGCGCGGTGGAGGATCTCATCGCCGGGGCGGCCTCGGGGCGCACGGCGATCATGTGCGCCGAGGCGGTGCCGTGGCGCTGCCACCGCTCGCTGGTGGCCGATGCGCTCGGGGTGCGCGGCGTGCCGGTGGTCGAGATCATGTCGAAGACCAGCTCCCGGATGCACCAGCTGACGTCCTTCGCCCGGGTCGAGGGCACCCGGATCACCTATCCGCCCGACGACGAATCCTGAAGTGCGGCAGGGTCAGTGCGCGGCGACACGGCTGGTGAAGGCGCCGTGGTAGCTCATCGGCAGATGGAACGGCAGCCAGGCCTCGGCGATCGGTCCGGCGTCGAGGTGGGCGGCGTCGAAGATCATCAGCCGGCTGCGGTGCTCGGCCGCGTCGTAGCCGAGGGTCAGCACCCAGCCGTCGTCCTCGGCGCTGGTGCGACTGCGCGGCACGAAGGTGGGCTCGAGCAGGATGTTGTGCGGCGGGCGGTACTGCTGGGTGGTGCCGCTGCGGTGATCGATGCGAGCGATCCCGGTGCCGCTGCTCTCGCCGCTGCGCTGCACCGTGACATAGCTGATGTCGTGGCGCTGGGTGGAGCGGCGCTGGTCGAATTGCGGGAAGTCCGCGGGCAGGTCGGCGGCGACCTCCTCGGTGACCCGCCCGCTCGCGCTGATCCGCAACCGGGTGACGCGGCCGGCGTCCCGCTGCTGCGCGGGCGACAGGCCGTCGTAGAGCGTGTCGATGCCGAGGCGGGTGTCGATGCCGAAACGGTGCAGGCCGGGCAGGGTTTCCAGTGACCACCGGGACAGCTCCACCACCACGTCGTCGCCGTCGTCGAAGGCGTTGGTGTAATGCCAGCTGAAGAACGGGTCGGTCTCCACGATGCGTAGCTTGTCGCCGTTGCGGGGAGCCAGCACCAGGTAGGTGGGCTCGCCGTCGAACAGTTTCAGCGAATCCCACATGGACCTCGCGCCCAGGAGGAACTTCGCCGGGCGGATCCGGTAGGGCGCGACGCAGAAGATGCCGTAGCGGGCGGTCAGCGCCATGTCGTGGACGATCGGAAAGCTGGTCTGACCCGGCAGCGGCACCGACCGCAGATAACGGGTGCGCCCGGTCCGGTTGTCCGTCTCGTACATTCGCAGCTTGATCCGCGGGATCGCCTCGCCCGCAAGTTCTTTGAGCCGCCGTCTGCGTTCCTGCGGCGTGCGGGCGCCGCGGATCCGCCGCGGGTCGATCCGCGGGTAGTACGGATCGAACCCGAAGTTGACGCTGGTGTTGTGCACCGGGTCGTGGGTGTAGTGCGCCGAGAAGGCGCCGGCCGGGCCCTGCAGGGCGCCGCCCAGGCTGCACATACCGAGCGTGTCGAGGGTGTCCAGGTCCATCCGGTGCGGTCGACCACCTTCGTGCAACGCGAGCAGCGAATCGGGTTCCAGCATGACGCTGGTGTTCGCGGTATTGGCGGGCAACCGGCCGATGTTCGCCAGTGGTCCGCCCGGGCGCTGCTGGGTGACCCCGCGCTGAACCATGGCGCCGGCAGCGGTGGTCGTGCGGTAGTGGTCGGTGCGCACGAAGCGGTTGCGGAAATGCACGCCGCGGCCGTCCAGGATGAAGGCGCTGATCATCCCGTCGACGTCGAAGATGCTGTTGACCTGCGAGGAGCCGATCTGCCAGCGGCCCGACCCGTTGCGGTACAGCGTGCCGGTGAGGTCCGGGGGCAGGGTGCCGGTGATCTCGGTGATCGGCAGATCATGTTCGCCGTCCACGCTGTCGAAGAACCGCGGAGGCCAGGTGTGGCCCTCTGCGCTGGCAACTGACGCGCTGTCGGTTTCGGGCATAACAGACAGCGTGTCAGTTATGGGCGGTTCGCGTCAAGGGTTGGATTTCGCGGCGGCGTACAACGGCAATCGGGCGCCGCCCTCCCAGCACATGACGGTCAGGTGCTCGACGAGTTCGGGTCGCGACATGGTGCCGGTGCGCTGCCACCAGGCGCTCGCCACCGCGACGGCGCCGATCATCGCGTGCGCCCACGGCGCGGCGGCCGCCGGATCTGATTGTTGGGCAGCCAAATTCGCCACCAACATCTGCTCGGTGATGGCGGCGAGCTGGTCGAAAAGGCCGTCTGCCTGCTCGCCGGCCAGCGGCTGGGCGCCGAGCGCGCGGTACAGGTTCGGCTCGTCCTCGACCCACTCGCACACGGCGTCGATGAAGGTCGACAGTCGCTGCCGTTCACTGGCGTCCTCGGGGACCCGGGCGGCGACGGTAGTGAGGATGGCGGCGGCGTGCCTGCCGCTCAACGCCGCGAACAGTGCCGCCCGGTTCGGGAAGATCGCGTACACCACCGACCGTGCGTAACCGGCCTGGTCGGCGACCTCGCGCAGGCCCACCCGGGGCCCGCCGGTGCGGATCGCGCGCTCGGCGGCGTCGAGCAACTCCTCGCGGCGCACGGCCGCATCCACTCCCGGCCCGGCCGGTCGTCCCGGACGTCGACGCGCACTCATTGCTCGATAGTAGAAGTCACCTGTGGCGGCGGTACCACCGTCGGCCGTGCCAGCGCTGGTAGTGCCAGACCGCCGAGGCGAGCCAGCCGCGCGAATGCAGCCAGAACGTCGACGGTACGGCCCGCGTGGGTTCGGTTGCCCCCGGCTCGATCTCGGCCAGCACGACACCCTCGCCCTCGCTGCGGTGCCGGCGCGCCAGCACCGTGCCGTCGGCCGCGGCGATCAGGGTGGCACCCTCGAGGTATCCGCGATAGGCCACCGGCAACCACGGCATCGGGCACTCGAGGTCGCCCGCGTGCCCGGCGTGGACCACCGGCGCGCCGACGTAACAACCGAACTGCGCCGCGGCCTTCTCGGCGGTGGCGGCATTGCGCCGCTCGAGCCGGTCGAACACTGCGCGCGGCGGCCATCCGGGGATCGACCACCAGCCCGACCCCGTCATCACCACGTCGACCCGGCCCCGCAACCGGCGCGCGGTCTGGGTGCGCATCAGCTCCCAGCAGACCGCGGCGCCCACGCGCAGGTCCCCGGCTGCCAGCACGCCGTCGTCGTGGCCGCCGATGTAGAAGGCGTTCTCCCACATGGTCGGCAGGTCCTTGTCGTGGCGGCCCACCACACCGGTCGGGTCCGCCAACAGGTAGGCGTTGCGCACCTCGCCATCAGGGTCGCGGCACAGGAACGAACCGCCCACCAGCGCCCCGTGGCGCGCCGCCAGCCGGATCAGCAACTCGGTGGCCGGCCCGTCCGGCGGCAACACGGCCTCGGCGATGGCCTCCAGGAAGCCGATACCGCTGGGGAAGAACTCGGGCAACGCGATGATCTTGGCGCCCGCGGCCCCGGCCTCGTCGGCCAGGCGCTCGCAGGCCGCGAGGTTGGCCTCGACGTCGCCGGGGATCGCGACCAGTTGGACCGCCGCCGCCAGCACCACGGCGGCCTACTGCGGCGGCAGCAGCGGTTCCCGGCACACGTTGGCCACCGGGTCCCACCACCAGCCGTTGTCGCACGCCAGCGGGGTCGTCGCGACCGGCGGGCGGCACATGTTGGCCACCGGGTCCCACCAGCCGTTCTCGCAGTTGGGCACGACCGGCACGGCCGAGCCGACGGCCGGTGCCACCACGGCGGTGAAGGCCAGCGGGGCGAAGGCGGCGACCGCGGTGATGGCCGCGCGTTGCAATGTCTTCCTCATGGTGTCCTCCTCGGAGTTCACCTTAAGCCGCCGTACCATCGCGATATGAGACGGGTTTTCGTCGCCACCGGAGCGCTCGGAGTGCTCGTGGCGTTCTTCGGGGCGATCTGGGCGTTGCAGGGTTTCGGTGTGCTCCAGGGCAGCCCGATGAGCAACACCACCACGTGGTCGGTGATCGGCCCGATCACGGCGCTGATCGGCGTGGCGGTCGCGGTGGTCAGCTGGCGCAAGCTGTCCCGGAAGTAGGGCTCACCCCGCGGTCACGCTGAATTCCACGGTGTGCCAACCGGTCGCCCCGTCGGGAACGGTCCCCACTTCTTCGGGGGTTTGGGTGGCGCCGGTGTTGTCGGTGGCCCGCACCGTCAGGGTGTGCCGGCCGGGTTGGGTTGCGCGCCAAGGGAAGCTCCACAGCCGCCAGGTCTGATCCGAATAGGCGGAGCCGAGTTGCGCCGGGCGCCAGGGGCCGTCGTCCACCCGGACCTCCACGGCGCGCACGCCCCGGTTCTGCGCCCAGGCGACACCGCCGAAGGTGACCGGCCCGACGGGCACCTCCTGCCCGCTTCGGGGCACGTCGATGCGGGATTGGGTCTTGACGGGCGCGCGCGGCGCCCACCCCTGCCGCGTCCAATACGCCTGCGCCCGGTCGAACCGCGTCACCTCGAGGTCGACCACCCACTTGGTGGCCGACACGTAGCCGTACAGTCCGGGCACCACCAGCCGCGCCGGGTAGCCGTGTTCGAGGGGCAGCGGCTCGCCGTTGAGGCCGACGGCCAGCAGCGCGTCCCGGCCGTCGGTGAGTGCCTCGACCGGCGTGCCCGCGGTGAAGCCGTCGACCGAGGTGGACAGCACCATGTCGGCGTCGCGGTGCACGCCGGCGGCGGCCAGCAGGTCCGACACCCGGTAGCCGGTCCACATTCCCGTCGAAATCAGGTCGCCGCCAACGGGATTGGATACGCAGGTCAGCGTCACCGCCGCCTCGACGACCTCGAACTCGGCGAGATCGGCGAAGTCGTAGACCCTCTCGCGGTCCACCATGCCGTGCACGCGCAGCCGCCACGCATCGCGGGACAGTTGCGGGACCGTGAGCGCGGTGTCGACGCGAAAGAAGTCGGCGCTCGGGGTGAGGAAACGCGGCAGCGCGACGCCGTCCGGCGTCACCTCGGCCGGAATCGGCGGCGCCGGTACGGCCGGTCGCGGGATGGTGGACGCGGCGCGATCGCCGGCCACCGAGGCGGCCCACCGGGTCGCCAGGCTGCCGACCACGCCCGCGGCGGCGCCGGCCGCGAGCAGGCCCACGGTGATCAGCGTGGCCCGTCGGCCCGCGTCCGGTTCGTCGCGGTCGGCCCCGGGTGCCCGCTCGAAGCGCCGGATCAGGAACCGCAGGGTCAGCACGCCGCACAGTGCGCCCACGGCGGCGGGCACGGCATCGAGGGCCGTGGCGCCCGGCCGGGACAGCACCGCGGCGGCGCCGAGGACACCCGCGAGCGCGAGGATCAGGCTGCCGACCGGACGCCGCCGGGTCTCCAGCGAGCCGGCGATCGCGGCCACGGTCGCGATCCCCACGAGCACCGCGACCGACAAGAAGAGCTTGCCGCCGCTGCCCAGGGTCTGCAGCAGCCAATCCCGGATCGGGTCCGGCGTCAGGTCGATGACGCTCGCGCCCACCGCGATGCGGGCGTCGGCCGTCGCGCCGCGCGGAACCGCGGCCAGTTGGGCCACGCCCAGTGCGACCGCGGCGGCCGCCACCCCGCCGAGCATCGGCAGATTCGACGGTGGGGGCGCAGGGTCGGCCACCGTCCTCAACCTAGTCGCGCCGCCGGGATGCGGGGCCGTGTTACGGTCGTAGTGACTGCAAAGAGTAATTTGGTCACTACGAAAGGGTGGCGCGATGCCCCGGCCCCGAATACCCGACCGACGGGAGCGGCTGCTTACCGCGGCGCGTGAGCTGGCGCTGGACAACGGCTGGCCGGCCACCACCGTGTCCGACATCGCCGCCCGCGCCGGCGTCGGCAAAGGCGCCGTCTACCTCGAATTCCCCGACAAGGCGGCAATCCTGGCGGCCGTACTGAACCGCAGCATGCGGGGCCTGACCGCCGCCGTCCAGCGCCGGGTGCGCGCCGCGACCGACGTGGTCGACCTGCCCGCGGTCTACCGGTTCGGCGTCGAGGCCATGCTCGGCGATCCGCTGATGCGCGCGCTCTACCTCGGGGACGAGGCCGTCCTGGGCGACCACGTCCGGTCCGTCACCGACGGCCGCTATCAGCAGCGGTTCGACTGGCTGATCGACTACATCGCCGCGCTGCAGGAGGCCGGCGTGATCGACCCCGAGGTCGCCACGGAGCCGCTGGTGCGCATGCTCAGCGTCTTCACCATCGGCCTGTTGCACGCGCCGGGCACCCTCGGGGCCACCACCGACGATCAACTCCGCGAGACCGTCGGGCTGTTCGCGGATCTCGTCGGCCGGGGTCTGGCCACCCAGGCGCCACCGGACGCCGCCGCCGCCCGGCGCGCGCAACTGGCCCTGCTCGACAACCTCGATGCCCAACTCGACCACCTGGAGGAGATCCCGTGAGCTCGCCCTTCGACACCTGCACCGACCTGACCATCTGCGGCGGACCCGTGCGTCTCTACCGCGCCGGTGACACCGGACCGCCCCTGCTCCTGCTGCACGGCGCCATGCTCGACACCGGGCAGGGGGTGTGGCGCGACGTCGTCGGCCCGCTCGCCGTCGACCATCGGGTCCACGTCATCGACCTGCCGCGACACGGCGGCAGCCGGCCGTGGAAGGGCCTCCTCGACGACGCGTTCTATCGCCGCTTCCTGCTCGAACTCCTCGACCGGCTCGAGCTGCCCCGGGTCGCGCTGCTGGGCCTGTCCATGGGCGGCGGCGTGGCCGTCGGCTTCGCGCTGGACCACCCCGACCGCGTCAGCGCCCTGGTGCCGATCGGGCCCGGCGGAATCGGACGTCGACGTCCGTACCAGTTCCTCACCTGGGCGACGATGCGCGTCCCGGGCCTGCTGCGGCTGTGCAGCTGGATCCTGGCCCGATTCCCGGGCTACCTGCGCTCGGCGATGGCGACGCAGTTGACTGCCGGTACCGCCACCCCCGGCTTCGACCGCATCATCGCGCTCGCGGTCGCCGAGGCTCGGGCCAAGAACCAGCACGGGGAGAAGGCGCTCGATGACTGGCAGATCGAGTCCTACGGTCCCCGCGCCATGCGCCTCGACCACACTCCCGAACTACACCGGCTGCGGGCGCCGACGCTGTGGGTGCGCGGCGCCAACGATGAGCTGGTCGGCGCCGCGGAGATCGCTGCCGCGCACGCGGCGACCCCCGATTCCCGGTACCTCACGATCGCCGACGCCGGCCACATCGTCACTTATGACCAGCCCGAGGAGTTCGTCGACCGGGTCCGCGAGTTCCTGGCCGAGGTGCTCTAGGGGGCTCGGTCATCCTCTACGCCGAGGTCTCTGGTCACCACCGGTGGCTGCAGACCTCGGCGTAGGCGGCACGGGGCTCATGGCAGAGTGCGACGGTATGGACGACCTACCGGTGTACTCGCTGCTGGAGGCTCCCGAGCACGGGCAGGGTTTCAGCACGCTGCGTATTGCCTTGTCCACCAATGAAACAGAACCGCACGGGTTCGCCGCGGGCGAGCAGGTGGCGGTGGTGGCCAGGCGCAACGTCAGCCTCGCCTCGGTCGTCGACGGGCTGGCGTGTACCCATCACCGCATCGAGATCGACAACCCACCGGCGCGTGCCGGGCTGCTGACCATCAGGGTGACACCGAAGGTCCCGCCGCACGCCTGGCAACAGATCGCAGTGCTGCCGGTGCGGGCGTGCCATGAGCTCCTGGCGCGCCACCCCGATCGGGGGGCGACGACGGTTCCGGTGCGGCGTCAGGAACCGGGGCGGCGAAAGGTGCGCTACCGCCCCATGCGCCCGGCTGGTGTGTCCGGGCCGGCGCCCGTGCGCGCGCCACAACCGGTGTCCAAACCGGCCGGTCCCGGCCTGTGGACTCGGCTGCGTGACTTTCTGAGTGTCCCGGCCCCCGCCCCGGCGCCACCTTCTGGGGCCGGCGTCGCCGAATTGCTGTGGCAGGCCGCGCTCACCGAGCACAATCGCGTCCTGACCGCCTACCTGGCTTACGAGATGGACCCCGAACTCGTCCTGCTCTACCCGGGTGTCACCGACGTAACCGTCCCGGCCGCCGCCGCGTATCACGACGCGGCGGCGCGGGCCGGTGCGCTGCGCACCGAACATGGTCCGTCCGGGGTGGAGCACGCCGAGAGCTATCACGGCGCGGTGGCGGAGTTGGCTCGGCTGTGGCGGGACTGCGAGGCGACCGGGCGTCGGCTCGGGCACTCGCATCTGTCGGAGCAGCAGGGTGCTGACCTGGACAAGGCCGTGAAACTGATCCGGCATGCGCGCGCATCGCACACCGATTTCGAACGGGCCAGCTATCTGGACCGGGCGCAGTCGCTGATCGGGGATTTCCTGGCGGAGTCCTCGCTGCGGGTGAGCCCGGCCGCGCGGGCGCAGCTGGAAAATCTGGCGGCGGCGCGCGCGTTGACCCGCGGGAATTCCTGATCATCGTCGCCGCCGGGAACAAATCCCGAACCCCCGCCGTTGGGCCTACTGACAAACTTGAGCGAATCAGACTCAACTATGAGTTGACAGCACGCCGGTCGACGGAGCAGTCTTGAGCGAGGTTCACTCAGATCCTATTGAAGCTATACAGGAGGCAGTAACTATGGCTCGTGCGGTCGGAATCGACCTCGGGACCACCAACTCCGTCGTCTCGGTGCTGGAGGGTGGCGACCCCGTCGTCGTAGCCAACTCCGAAGGCTCCCGTACCACCCCGTCGGTCGTGGCGTTTGCGCGCAACGGCGAGGTGCTGGTCGGTCAGCCCGCGAAGAACCAGGCGGTCACCAACGTCGACCGGACCATCCGTTCGGTCAAGCGGCACATGGGTACCGACTGGAGCATCGAGATCGATGGCAAGAACTACACCCCCCAGGAAATCAGCGCCCGCGTGCTGATGAAGCTCAAGCGTGACGCGGAGGCCTACCTGGGCGAGGACATCACCGACGCGGTGATCACCGTTCCCGCGTACTTCAACGACGCCCAGCGTCAGGCCACCAAGGAAGCCGGCCAGATCGCCGGCATGAACGTGCTGCGCATCGTCAACGAGCCCACCGCGGCCGCGTTGGCCTACGGCCTGGACAAGGGCAGCAAGGAACAGACCATCCTGGTCTTCGACCTCGGCGGCGGCACGTTCGACGTCTCGCTGCTGGAGATCGGTGACGGGGTCGTCGAGGTGCGCGCCACCTCCGGCGACAACCACCTGGGCGGCGACGACTGGGACGACCGGATCGTCGAGTGGCTGGTCGAGAAGTTCAAGGCCACCTCGGGCATCGACCTGACCAAGGACAAGATGGCCATGCAGCGGCTGCGTGAGGCCGCCGAGAAGGCCAAGATCGAGCTGTCGAGCTCGCAGAGCACCTCGATCAACCTGCCCTACATCACCGTCGACGCGGACAAGAACCCGCTGTTCCTCGACGAGCAGCTGACCCGCGCGGAGTTCCAGAAGATCACCCAGGATCTGCTGGACCGCACCCGCAAGCCGTTCCAGCAGGTGATCAAGGACGCCGGCGGTTCGGTCTCCGAGGTCGACCACGTGGTCCTGGTCGGCGGCTCGACCCGGATGCCCGCGGTCACCGAGCTGGTCAAGGAGATGACCGGCGGCAAGGAGCCCAACAAGGGTGTCAACCCCGACGAGGTCGTCGCCGTGGGCGCCGCCCTGCAGGCCGGTGTGCTCAAGGGCGAGGTGAAGGACGTCCTGCTGCTCGACGTCACCCCGCTGTCGCTGGGTATCGAGACCAAGGGTGGCGTGATGACCAAGCTCATCGAGCGCAACACCACCATCCCGACCAAGCGCTCGGAGACCTTCACCACGGCCGACGACAACCAGCCGTCGGTGCAGATCCAGGTGTATCAGGGTGAGCGCGAGATCGCGGCGCACAACAAGATGCTCGGCTCCTTCGAGCTGACCGGTATCCCGCCGGCCCCGCGCGGTGTCCCGCAGATCGAGGTCACCTTCGACATCGACGCCAACGGCATCGTGCACGTCACCGCCAAGGACAAGGGCACCGGCAAGGAGAACACGATCAAGATCCAGGAAGGCTCCGGCCTGTCCAAGGAGGAGATCGACCGGATGATCAAGGACGCCGAGGCGCACGCCGAGGAGGACCGCACCCGGCGCGAGGAGGCCGACGTGCGCAACCAGGCCGAGTCGCTGGTCTACCAGACGGAGAAGTTCGTCACCGAGCAGCGCAGCGCCGAAGGTGGGTCGAAGATCCCCGAGGAGACCCTCGGCAAGGTCGACGCCGCGATCGCCGACGCCAAGTCGGCGCTGGCCGGTACCGACATCTCCGCGATCAAGACCGCAATGGAGAAGCTCGGCGAGGAATCGCAGAGCCTGGGCCAGGCGATCTACGAGGCAACGCAGGCCGAGCAGGCCGCCGGCGGCGCCGGCGGGTCCGCCCCGTCGGACGACGATGTCGTCGACGCCGAGGTTGTCGAGGATGACCAGGAGCGCAAGTGAGTCAGAACGATCCGCACGAGCCGGTGACCGTCACCGACAAACGGCGCATCGATCCCGACACCGGTGAGGTTCGCGAGGCGACCGCCGGCCCGGCCCCCGAGGGGTCGGAGCCGGCGGAGCCCGCAGGCACCGCGGAGGAGGACAAGGCCGCCGAGCTGATCGCCGATCTGCAACGCGTCCAGGCCGACTTCGCGAACTACCGCAAGCGGGCCCTGCGCGAACAGCAGGTGGCGGCCGAACGGGCCAAGGGAGCGGTGGTCAGCCAGTTGCTGCCGCTGCTCGACGATCTCGACCGCGCCCGCAGCCACGGTGACCTGGAGTCGGGGCCGCTGAAGGCCATCTCCGACAAGCTGCTGGACACCCTGGAAGGGCTGGGCCTCAAGGGATTCGGCGACGAAGGCGACGAATTCGACCCCGAGCTGCACGAAGCGGTGCAGCATGAGGGCGACGGCTCCAACCCGGTGATCGGGACGGTCATGCGCCGCGGTTACCGGCTCGGCGAGCAGGTGCTGCGGCACGCGATGGTCGGGGTCGTCGACACCGAGGTGCAACCCGACACGGCCGAGGCCGAATCCGCACCTCCCGCAGCGGGTCCCGACGGTCCCGCAGAATCGTAGATGAGACGGACATAGAAGATGAGCACAGGTAAGGAGGTGACGCTCAGTGGCCCAGCGTGAATGGGTTGAGAAGGACTTCTACAAGGAGCTGGGCGTCTCCTCCGACGCCACCAAGGACGAGATCAAGCGCGCCGCGCGCAAGATCCTCGCCGAGAACCACCCGGACCGGAACCCGGACAATCCGAGCGCCGAGGAGCGGTACAAGGCCGCCTCCGAGGCCAAGGAAGTGCTGACCGACGACGCCAAGCGCAAGGAGTACGACGAGACCCGTCGGCTCTTCGCCGGCGGCGGGTTCGGTCGACGCTTCACCAATGGAGGCCCGGGCTTCAGCGGCTACGGCGCCGACGGTGCCGAGTTCAACCTCGGTGACCTGTTCGATGCCGCCGGGCAGACCGGCGGCACCAACATCGGTGACCTGTTCGGCGGGCTGTTCGGCCGCGGCGCCCAGCCGCGACCCAGCCGGCCGCGGCGGGGCAACGACCTCGAGACCGAGACCGAACTCGACTTCCTTGAGGCCACCAAGGGCGTGGCGATGCCGCTGCGGCTCACCAGCCCGGCGCCGTGCACCAACTGCCACGGCAGCGGGGCCCGGCCGGGTACCAGCCCGAAGGTCTGCGCCAGCTGTAACGGCGCCGGCGTCGTCAACCGCAACCAGGGCGCGTTCGGGTTCTCCGAACCGTGCACCGAATGCCGCGGCAGCGGTTCCATCATCGAGCACCCGTGTGACGAATGCCGGGGGACCGGCGTCACCACCCGAACGCGCACCATCAACGTGCGCATCCCCCCGGGTGTCGAAGACGGGCAACGCATTCGGCTCGCGGGCCAAGGTGAGGCCGGGCTGCGCGGTGCGCCGTCGGGCGACCTCTACGTCACCGTGCACGTGCGCCCGGACAAGGTATTCGGCCGCGACGGCGACGACCTGACCGTCGCCGTGCCGGTCAGTTTCTCCGAGTTGGCGCTGGGCACAACGCTTTCCGTGCCGACGCTGGAGGGCAAGGTCGGCGTCCGGGTGCCGAAGGGCACCGCGGACGGACGCATCCTGCGGGTGCGCGGCCGCGGTGTGCCCAAGCGCAGCGGCGGCAACGGCGACCTGCTGGTCACCGTGAAGGTCGCGGTGCCACCCAACCTGGAGGGTGAGGCCCTCGAGGCGTTGGAGGCCTACGCCGAGGCGGAGCGCGCCAGCGGGTTCGACCCGCGGGCCGGCTGGGCAGGGAATCGGATGTGATGTCCCGTGAGCAAAGCTGACGATTCCCGCCGTAACGAATCGCGCACGTTCCTGATCTCGGTGGCCGCCGAACTGGCCGGCATGCACGCGCAGACTTTGCGCACCTATGACCGGCTGGGTCTGGTGTCGCCGCAACGGAGTTCGGGTGGCGGCCGGCGCTATTCGGAACGCGACGTGGACCTGCTGCGCGAGGTGCAGCGGTTGTCGCAGGACGAGGGCGTCAACCTGGCCGGCATCAAACGCATCATCGAGTTGACCAATCAGGTCGAGGCGCTGCAGTCCCGCGTCGCCGAGATGACCGAGGAACTCGCCGCGGTGCGGGCCGGCCAGCGCCGCGACCTCGTCAAGCCGCAGACCTCCACCGCGGTGGTGGTCTGGCAGCCGCGACAGTCGCGCCGCTGAATCAGCAGCCAACCGCTGAATCAGCAGCCAACCGCTGAATCAGCAGCAACGGCGTCCTCAGCCGAACGGCGGGTCGTGCTGAATGCGTTCCGCCGGCGCGCCTTTGGCGATCAGGGCGGCTTTGGTGGCGTTGACCATCGCCGGGCTGCCGCTGATCAGGATCTGCCGATCGCCCCAGCCGCCGTAGCGGGTCACGACCTCCGGTAGCAGACCGCTCTGCCGGACGTGCAGCCCGCGCGGCGGCTGCACGTCCGGGTAGTCCGTGGCCCAGGGCGGGTCGGTCGAGTACTCGCTGACCGGGGTGACCGACAACCACGGGTTGTGTGCGGCGACCTGCCAGAGCGTCTGCAGGTCGTACAGCTCGCACGGGTAGCGGGCCCCGAAGAACAGGTGTACCCGCGGATTGACCCCGTAGCGGGACATGTCCATGATCAGCGCGCGCAGCGGCGCGAGCCCGGTGCTGCCGGCGATCATCAGGACGTCGCCGCCGTCGCGGTCGACTTCCAGTGCGCCGTGCGAACTCGACACCGCCCACCGGTCGCCCGGCCGGGTCTCGGCGACGACGGCGTTGCTCACCATCCCGCCCGTGACGGCGCGGACGTGGAATTCGATGCGGCCGTCGGGCTGCGCCGGGATGGCCGGCGACAGGTAGCGCCAGCGCCGCGGGCACTGGGGCACCTCGACCTTGACGTACTGGCCCGGCAGGTAATCGAGCGGGCTGTCGAGTTGCAGCCGCACCACCGCGAGGTCCCGGGACACCCGATGGTGTTCGAGGACCGTGCCGCCCCAGCGGCCCGGGCCCGGCTCGGCCTCGGCCGCGCCGCTCATGACCCCGGCGATGAAGTTGATGGCCTGGCGGGCGGCGTCGTCGAGCGCGTCGGTCCACTCGTCGGACAGGTCGCTGCTCAGCGTGGCGTACAGCGCGTGCGCCAGGGTCTCGTAATGATCCTGTGTCACACCGTATTTGCGATGATCGCGACCCAGCTGGGCCAAGAACGCCACGGGCTCCTCGGCGCGCTGCGCGATGAATTCACCGAGCACGAAGTCCAGCACCTGGCCGAACAGGGCGCGTTGGCCGGCCATGTCCGGCGGGAACAGGTCGCGCACCGGCGGGTCGATGGCGAACCAGCAGGTGTAGAACCGCCCGATCAACTCGTCGGCGTCGGGCCCGGTGACGGCGGCGTGCAGCACCGACAGCGCAGCGCGATCTTCGAGGCCCACGCTGCCCGATCTTATGCGCGCGAGCGCCGCTGCCTCACTCCAGCCGCGACAATCAGCAGCACGCCGACCGCGGCCCAGCAGCCCAGCACCACCAGCGCGGTGCCGGCCCGCGGGTCGGGGAACGAGTCGCCGAAGTAGGCGGTCGAGCGCAACAGGGTCGCATTGGCGCCCTGGGGCAGAAACTGGCCGAAGGCGCCCCATCCGCTCGGCAGCAGTTCCGGTGCGCTGTTGATGCCCGACAGCGGGTTGCCCAGCAGGATGGCGGCGGCCGCGCCGATTCCCAGGCCGACCCGCCCGAACAGCGCGCCGAGGCCGAGCAGTACCAGCCCGGTCGCGGCGATGCCGGCGAACAGTCCCGCGGTCACGCCCCAGAAGTTCTGCTCGATCGAACCGAACAGGTAGCGCAGCAGCGCGGTGACGGTCAGCGCCGCGACGGTGGCGAAGCCGAGCATGGTGGCGGTCTGTAGCCCTGGCCGCCCCGAGAACACCAGGACCAACGCGATGGCTGGCAGGAGGCCGGCCAGCGTGAGCGGCAGCGCGGCGGCGGCCAGGCCCACACCGCGCGGGTCGGCCTCGGGTAGCGGTGCGAGATCCTCGGTACGCAAGGGCACTCCGGTGGTCTGCGCCATCGAGTTGCCGATCTGGGTCAGGGCCTGGGCGATCATCGGGCTGGCCCCGGTGGCCAGCAGCAGGGTGGGGCCGTCGGGGCCGACGCTCAGGCCACCGTAGACCTCGCGGTGGCGGATCGCGGTGGTCAGGGCGTCCCGGTCGTCGTAGGCGGTGACCGCGAAGCCCCCCGGCGCGTTGCGGGCCAGCGCCGACTCGATCTGCGCGACGGCAGGTGGCGGGCCGGCGACGCCAAGGGGGACGTCGTGGGGTTCGGACTGGGTGGCCGGCAGCGCGAACGCGACGAAGATCACCGCCAGCGCGACGGTCAGGGCCATCACGATGCCGACGGCCTGGGCGGCGGCGGGCGGACGGTGCGTTGACGTGGCCATGGGACCCCCAGGTATTCATCGGGTGTTGAAATTGCCTCGTCGAGCGTAACGCCGACGCGGGCCTGTTTTCAACACTGGATGAAATGTTACTGTCGGCGCATGCCCTCACCTGCCGAAAAGCCGCGCCGCCGCGGCCGCCGCCAGGGTGCGGCGGTCTCCCGCGAGGACGTGTTGCTGGCCGCCAAGCAGCGCTTCGCCGAGCAGGGCTACGCGGCCACCACGCTGCGTCAGGTCGCGGGCGACGCCGGGGTGGACGCCGCAATGGTGTCGTACCTGTTCGGCTCCAAGGACGGGCTGTTCCGCGAATCGATGCGGCTGATCCTCGATCCGCAGCGGCTGGCGACAGTGATCGCGCAGGCGCCGCGCACGGAACTTGGCGCGCGCTTGACCCACGCCTACCTCGGCATCTGGGAGCACCCGGAATCAGGCGACAGCATGGTCACCATGCTGTCCTCGGCCACCTCGAATTCCGCTGCGCACGAGGCATTTCGGGAGTTCATGCGCGACTATGTCCTGGCCGCGGTGGCCGGCGCGCTCGGCGGCGGCCCCGACACCCGGCTGCGCGCGATGCTCGCGGCCACCAATCTGGTCGGGACCGCGCTGCTGCGCTACGTGATGGCGGTCGGACCGCTGGCGGAGGTGTCGCTGGAGGAGGCCGCCGCCATGATCGGCCCCAGCGTGCAGCGCTACCTGACCGCCGATCTCGACGAACTGGGCATACCGGCACGCTATCGCCAGTGAATCACCCGCGCCACCAGAGCTACCGGCGGTCGCTGGGCCGGTTGCCGTCGAACTGGTTCTGCCCCAGGGAGTCCAGGAAGGCGGGGCCGCGGCGGTCGAACTCGCGCAGGTAATCCTCGGCCCAGCCGGCGTACGGCTGGTAGGCCAGGTACTCGTTGCGGAAGCGGTCGTCGTCGGAAAGCTCGGTGGCGCAGAACGCCGGGATCTCCAGGTCGACGACGGGCCCGCCCCGTTCGACCTCGGCCAGCACCAGCGGGGCGTTGCCGCCCAGGAACCGGTCGACGACCCAGCCGTCCTCGCCCAGCCACACCGAGTACCGGATCTTGGCCACCACGTGTTCGGCCCGGCGCACGATCTCGGAGGCCACCAGCGCGTCGATTTCGCGCTCGGCCTCGTACCGGGTGCCGCCGACGGCGGGGCCCTTGGTGGTGACGGTGCCGATCGAGTCCTCGCCGAGGGCCGTCGCGAGTTCGCCCGGGGCGGTGCCCATCTCGGTCGGGGCGGCGCCCTGGACGCGGACCCGCACGGCGTAGCCGTCGGCGGCGAACAGGTAGGCCTGCACGATCAGCGCGGGCGAGGGGTCGGCGGCGACCACGGCGGGCAACTCGCGAACGAAGAACTTGCGCTCGAACTCGAAATCTCCGGCACCGGTATCGGACATGACTAAACGTTAGCCCAGCTCAGCACCGTCGTGCCGGGACCGCCACGCTTACAGGCCGTGAATTCCTTTGTAGAGCACCAGCAGGCCGATGACGATCAGGATCGCGGCCATCAGCGTCGCGTGCTGGCGTTCCATCCAGTCCTTGAGCCGGGCCAGCGGCTGGGTGAGTCGGTCGCCAGAGGCGGCGTAGGCCAGGATCGGTAGGGCCACCGTGCTGCCGGCCACCGCGACGAAGTAGGCCACCGCGGCCCACACCTGCGGCTGCCCGATGCCGGCCGTGCCGATCGCCAGACCGGCGGCGATGCAGATGAACAGCACCTTGGGGTTGGCCACGACCAGCGCCGCCGCGGTCACCAGGGCGCGCGCCGGGGTCAGGCTGCCGAGCTTGCGCATCCAGGCCGGCGAATGTTCGGACTTCTTGCGGTTGGCCCAGCGGTAGAGGCCGAACACGATCAGCAGCGCGCCGATCACGATGCGCAGCCAGGACGCCCACGACGGCGGCTTGTCCAGGTTGCCGAGCAGATCGGAGACCGCGACGAAGATCGAGGTCAGCGCCCCCAGGCCCAGCAGCCAGCCGGCGGCGAACGCCAGCGCGGTCGGCCGCGGCCGGGCCGTGTGCAGGGTCAGCACCGCCGGGATGATGCTCAGCGGGGACAGCGCGATCACCAGGGCCAACGGGATGAGTTCGGCGAGCGCAGAACCGAAGCTGGGACTCACCCGCTCAACTTAGCCGGGTCCGGTCCCGCGTGCGCCCAAAAAAAGATAGAGTTGAGCGGAACAGACTCAACCTTGACTGCGTTGATGGATACGACAAGCATTTATCGGGCCACCTGCTGGCCCCTTCTACAGAAAGAGTGGAGGTGTCGTGGACTCGTTCAACCCGACCACGAAGACCCAGGCGGCGCTGACCGCGGCCCTGCAGGCGGCTACCGCCGCGGGGAACCCGCAGATCACCCCCGCCCATTTGTTGATGGCACTGCTCACCCAGAACGACGGGATCGCCGCGCCGTTGCTGGAGGCGGTCGGAGTTGATCCCGCGACCATTCGGGTCGGGGCGCAACGCGAACTCGACCGGCTGCCCAGCGCCAGCGGCGCCAACACCAGCCCGCAGCTGTCCCCGGAGTCGCTGTCGGCGATCACCGTCGCGCAGCAACTGGCCACCGAGATGGACGACGAGTACGTCTCCACCGAGCATCTGCTGGTCGGCCTGGCCACCGGCACCGGTGACGTCGCCAAGCTGCTGACCGAACACGGCGCCTCGCCCGACGCGCTGCGAGAGGCGTTCGTCAAGGTGCGCGGCAGCGCCCGGGTCACCAGCCCGGACCCCGAGGGCAGCTACCAGGCGCTGGAGAAGTACTCCACCGACCTGACCGCGCGCGCCCGCGAGGGCAAGCTGGACCCGGTCATCGGGCGGGACACCGAGATCCGCCGCGTCATCCAGGTGCTGAGTCGTCGCACCAAGAACAACCCGGTGCTCATCGGTGAACCCGGCGTCGGCAAGACCGCCATCGTCGAGGGCCTGGCCCAGCGAATCGTCGCCGGCGACGTGCCGGAGAGCCTGCGCGACAAGACCGTCATCGGCCTGGACCTCGGCTCCATGGTGGCCGGCGCCAAGTACCGCGGCGAGTTCGAGGAGCGGCTCAAGGCCGTCCTGGACGACATCAAGAACTCGGCCGGTCAGGTCATCACGTTCATCGACGAGTTGCACACCATCGTCGGCGCCGGTGCCACCGGCGAGGGCGCGATGGACGCCGGCAACATGATCAAGCCGATGCTGGCCCGCGGTGAGCTGCGGCTGGTCGGCGCGACCACGCTCGACGAGTACCGCAAGTACATCGAGAAGGACGCCGCGCTGGAACGCCGGTTCCAGCAGGTCTACGTCGGGGAGCCGACGGTGGAGGACACCGTGGGCATCCTGCGCGGCCTCAAGGACCGCTACGAGGTGCACCACGGCGTGCGCATCACCGACTCCGCGCTGGTGGCCGCGGCCACGCTCAGTGACCGCTACATCACCTCGCGCTTCCTGCCGGACAAGGCCATCGACCTGGTCGACGAGGCCGCCTCGCGGCTGCGGATGGAGATCGACTCCCGGCCCGTCGAGATCGACGAGGTCGAACGCGTCGTGCGTCGCCTCGAGATCGAGGAGATGGCGCTCGCCAAGGAAGAGGACGAGGCGTCCAAGGAGCGGCTGGAGAAGCTGCGCTCGGAGCTGGCCGACAAGAAGGAGCAGTTGGCCGAGCTGACCACCCGCTGGCAGAATGAGAAGAACGCCATCGACATCGTCCGCGAGCTCAAGGAACAGCTCGACGGGCTGCGCGGCGAGTCCGACCGGGCCGAACGCGACGGCGACCTCGCGCGCGCCGCAGAGCTGCGCTACGGCCGGATCCCGGAACTCGAGAAGCAACTCGACGCCGCGTTGCCGGCCGCCGAGGCCCGCGAGAACGTGATGCTCAAGGAGGAGGTCGGTCCCGACGACGTCGCCGACGTGGTGTCCGCCTGGACCGGGATCCCGGCCGGCCGGATGATGGAGGGCGAGACCGCCAAGCTGCTCCGGATGGAGGACGAGCTGGGCAAGCGCGTCGTCGGGCAGCGCGCCCCGGTGGCCGCGGTCTCCGATGCGGTGCGGCGCAGCCGGGCCGGCGTCGCCGACCCGAACCGGCCCACCGGCTCGTTCCTGTTCCTGGGCCCCACCGGCGTCGGTAAGACCGAGCTGGCCAAGGCGCTCGCGGAATTCCTGTTCGACGACGAACACGCGATGACCCGCATCGACATGAGCGAGTACGGCGAGAAGCACTCGGTGGCCCGCCTGGTCGGTGCGCCCCCGGGCTACATCGGCTACGACCAGGGCGGTCAGCTGACCGAGGCGGTGCGCCGTCGGCCCTACACGGTGGTGCTGTTCGACGAGGTCGAAAAGGCCCACCCGGACGTGTTCGACGTGCTGCTGCAGGTCCTCGACGAGGGCCGGCTGACCGACGGACAGGGCCGCACCGTGGACTTCCGCAACACGATCCTGATCCTGACCTCGAACCTGGGGTCGGGCGGGACCGAGGAGCAGGTCATGGCGGCCGTGCGCGCGGCGTTCAAGCCGGAGTTCATCAACCGGCTCGACGACGTGCTCATCTTCGACGGGCTCAACCCGGAGGAACTGGTCCACATCGTCGACATCCAGCTGGCGGCGCTGCAGAAGCGGCTGGCGCAGCGGCGACTCACCCTCGAGGTGTCGCTGCCGGCCAAGCAGTGGCTGGCCGAGCGCGGGTTCGACCCGCTCTACGGTGCCCGGCCGCTGCGCCGGTTGGTGCAGAAGGCGATCGGTGACCAGCTGGCCAAGATGCTGCTGGCCGGTCAGGTGCACGACGGTGACACCGTGCCGGTCAACGTCAGCCCGGACGGCGACGGCCTGATCCTCGGCTGATCCGATCGCGGCGAGCGGGCCCGGAATCGCGCCAAAACGCCCCACGGCGTGCGATGCTGGGCCTGCTCGCCGTCCTGCCGCGCGGTGTGTGACGGGGTTGTGACCCGCGGTCTTTCTCTGATCGGCCGGCGAGCAGATAGGCTAGGTGTAATGGTCCCGCTCTGGTTCACGCTGTCCGCACTCTGTTTCACGGGTGCGGCGGTGCTGCTGTACGTCGACAACGATCGGCGTCGTGGGCTCGGTCGTCGTCGGAAGTCCTGGGCGCGTTCGCACGGCTTCGACTACGAACCCGAGTCCACCGATGTGCTCCACCGCTGGAAGCGCGGGGTGATGTCCACCGTCGGTGACGTCACCGCCCGCAACGTGGTGCTCGGCCAAATCCGTGGTGAAGCCGTCTTCATCTTCGATCTCGACGACGTGTCCACCGTCATCGCGCTGCACCGCAAGGTCGGCACGAGCGTCGTGATGGACCTGCGGCTCAAGGGCATCAAGGAGCCCCGCGAGAGCGATATCTGGCTGCTCGGCGCCATCGGGCCCCGGATGGTCTATTCGACCAACCTGGACGCCGCGCGGCGCGCGTGTGACCGCCGCATGGTGACCTTCGCCCACACCGCCCCGGACTGCGCCGAGATCATGTGGAACGAGGAGAACTGGACGCTGGTCTCCATGCCGATCTCGAGCACCCGGGCCCAGTGGGACGAGGGGTTGCGCACCGTCCGGCAGTTCAACGACCTGTTGCGGGTGCTGCCGCCGACCGCGCAGCGCGCCATCGCCGCGCCCCGGCGCAACGCGGCCCCCGGCCGGCCGCTGGCCGCGCCCGTGCGCGCCGAGGCGCCGCCGGCCCGACCCCCGGCCCCGGCCCAGCCGGCCCGCCGTCCGGCGCCGCCGCGCAATGTCAGGCAAGCTCCCCACTTCCAGCGATAGCCCGATAATCCGTGCCGCTCACCCCTGAACTCACGGCGACCGACCGCGCCGAATTGGCCGCCCTGGTCCGCCAACTCTCCGTTGTCCGCGGCCGCGTCGTGCTGTCCTCGGGCAAGGAGTCCGACTACTACGTCGATCTGCGCCGGGCCACGCTGCAACACCGGGCCTCGCGCCTGATCGGCTCGCTGATGCGCGAACTCACCGCCGACTGGGACTACGCCGCCGTCGGCGGGCTGACCCTGGGTGCCGACCCGGTGGCCACCGCCGTCATGCACGCCGAGGGCCGGCCGGTGGACGCGTTCGTGGTGCGCAAGTCCGCGAAAACCCATGGCATGCAGCGCCTCATCGAGGGCTTCGACGTCGAGGGGCAGCGCGTGCTGGTCGTCGAGGACACCAGCACCACCGGCGCCTCCCCGTTGACCGCCGTGCGGGCCGTCCGGGAAAAGGGCGGCGAGGTGGTCGGGGTGGCCACCGTCGTCGATCGCGCCACGGGTGCCGCCGAGATCATCGAGGCCGAGGGGCTGCCGTACCGCAGCGTGCTCGGCCTGGACGATCTCGGGCTTGCCGATGGCTGACAAGCACCGCCGCCGCAGGCCCCCGGAACCCGAACCGCAGGACGAATTCGAGGGCATCGACTGGGACGACACCGTCGACGTCGTGTGTGTCGGTATGGGCGTGGCGGCCACGGCGGCCGCGCTGGCCGCGGTCCGACTCGGCCTGACGGTGCTGCGGGCCGCGCCCGCCGCGGTCCACGACGAGCCGACCGCCGAGTACCTGCGCCAGGTCACCGACGACATTGTGGTCGACGACACCGTCACCGACGACATTGTGGTCGAGGGCATCGTGCCCGCCGAGTTCGAGGCCGACGTCCTGCCGCTGCGCCGCGTCGAGGGTCCCGTGCCGCACCGCGAGGAATTCGCCAAGGGGGCAGTGTCTTTCGACGGTGCCGCACTGCGGACCTGGGCCGCTCAGTGCCTGCCCGCCGGCGGCGGCGTGCTGTCGACGGCGGTCGCCGACCCGAACCGGACCACCGTGTCGGTCGGGGTCGTGGACCGGCTATCGGAGTCCGGCACGGTGGCCGACTGGGTGGCCGAGCGGGCGCGCGAACAGGATGTGCCGCTGGTGCCCGTCGAGAATCTCGCGCATCTGGTGTTCGACGACGGCCGCGTGTCCGGCGTCGCGCTGACGACGGATGTCGGGGTCGAGTTGGTCCGCGCGCGCCACACCGTGGTCCTCGCCCTGCGCGACGACGCCGTGTTGTCCTGGCCGCCGATCGGGGACGGCGCCGAGATGGCGTTCGTGACGCGGGCGGCCAGCCGGTTCGGGCGGTTGGAGTTGTTGGTGCGGGACGATTCGCTACCGCGGTAGCGGTTCTGCCGTGCTGAACGGCAACTCGATATGGCCCTGGGCCAGTAGTCTTTCCATCGCCATGCCCTCGAGCGGCACCGACAGCAGATAGCCCTGGGCCCGGTAGCAGCGGTGCGCGGCCAGGGTCTGGGCGGCGGCGACCGTCTCCACCCCCTCGGCCACCAGGCCGAGCCCGAACGCCTCGGCGAGCGCGATGATGGCGCGCACGATGGCCAGGTCGCCGGCGCTGGAACCGAGGTCGCGGACAAAGCTGCGGTCGATCTTGAGGGTGTCCACGGGCAGCGACTTCAGATGCGACAACACGCTGTAGCCGGTGCCGAAGTCGTCGATGGCGATCTGGACGCCGACCTCCTTGAGGGCCGCCAGGGTGACGCGGGCCGCGTCGATGTCCTGCACCACCAGGGACTCGGTGATCTCGAGGCACACCGAGTCCCCCGAGAGGCCGAACTCGTCGAGGATCTCCGCGACCCGGTCGGCGAACCCGTCGGCAACCAGCTGCACCGGGGAGACGTTCACCCGCAGCACGGCGTCGGGACCCACGCCGCGCGAGCGCCAGTCGCTGAACTCGGTGCAGGCGCGGCGCAGCACCCAGCGGCCCAATTCGCCGGCCAGGTTGATGGATTCGGCCACCCCGATGAACGAATCCGGGAACAGCAACCCCCGGGTCGGGTGCTGCCAGCGCACCAACGCTTCGGCGGCCAGCACCTCCCCGGTGCGCATGTCGACCTCGGGCAGGTAGTGCAGCACCAGCGCGTCGCTCTCGATGACACCCTGCAGGTGCAGTTCGACGTCGTTGCGCAGTGCCGTGCGCATCGCCATGTTCTCGGTGAAGACGCGAACCGCGTTGCCGCCGGTGTCCTTGGCCTCCAGCACCGCCTGATCGGCGCGGCGCAGCAGGTCCGAGACCGAGTGCCGCCCCGGATCGCCTACGGCCACACCGACACTGACCGTCCGGGCCAGCATCTCGCCGTCCACGGCGACGCGTTCGCTCAGCGCGGCGTGCAGTCGGTCGGCCAGCACCTCGGCCTCGGCGGCGCTGCACGCCGTCCTGGGTACCACCACGAATTCGTCGCCGCCGAGACGCGCGATCATGCAGTCCGCCGAGGCGGTCTCCTCCCGCAGCCGCTGCGCCGAGACGCGGATGAACTCGTCGCCGGCGGTGTGCCCGAGGTAGTCGTTGACGGCCTTGAGCCGGTCGAGATCCAGGAACAGCACCGCCACCGGCCCGGGGCGGCCCGCGGCCAGTCGGTCCTCGAGGTGGGTGACCAGCGCGCGGCGGTTGTACACCCCGGTCAGGTCGTCGTGCTCGGCCAGGTAGCGCAGTTGATCCTCGGCCTTGATCCGGGCCTGGACCTGAGCGAACAGCGAACCGATGGCCTCCAGCGCGTTGAGTTCGGCCGAACTCCATTCGCGATCACCGAATTTGACGAAACCCAGCACCCCGGTGGTGACGTCGCCGGAGACCAGCGGCGCCGCCGCCATGGAGCTGTGCGGAACGCCGCCGCCGCCCTCGATGGTCTGCTGGTACTCGCCGGTGGCCGGCTCGGGCCGGAACACCTGCGGCTTCTTGCCGTGCTCGGAGATCGCGAACACCGGGTCGGCGTCGGCGAAGTAGATCACCTTCAACGGGTCGGGGTCCGGGACCACCGGCCGCACCGGCCACTCGGCGACCAGGATGGACGCCTTGAGGTCGTGGTCGTTGCTGCGCAGGAAGCTCACGTCGACGTGGAAGTGCTCCACCAGATCCGCCAGGATCGGCTGGATGACGGCGACGGCGTTGGCCGCTTCGACCGCCATCAGCCGGGTGGCCACCGAGGTCACCACCACGTCGAGGCTCCGGGCCATCGTTACCCCCGCTGCCTGGCCAGCGCCCGGCGCCGGCTGCGCCCCGTGGTGGGCGGCGCTTCGGCGAAGCGCAGCAACAGGATCAGGCCGGCATCGCCGGGTACGTCGACCACGCGGCGGAACCGCTCGGAGAGCTCCTGCAGTTGCGGCGCGTAGCGGGCCGAGACCTCCCGCAGTTCGGGCTCGTCGTGGGCGTGCAGGAACACCGGTGAGATCGGTTGCACCGCAAGGCCTCGCGCGGCCGCCGCCACCCACACCGCCTCGGCGCCCTGACCGCCGCGGGCGTAGTCGAGCAGCGTGCGCCCCTCGACCCACACCACGCCCACGCCGGAGCTGACCCGGAGCCGCTCGCCGACCTCGTCGCCCAGCGCGGATCCGGCGTCCCAGTCGGCCAGGTGCGCCATGACGTCGGAGCGGCGCAACACCTCCAGGACGGCCAGGTCGCTGTCGTCGAGCCCGAGCAGCCCGACCTCGATCCCGGAGTCCGGTTCCGGGTCCGTGGGCCAGCGCAATTCGCTGATCATCTCCCGATGCAGCTGCGGCGTCAGATAGCGGATGCGGTCGGTCGCCGCCAGGATGTCGATCAGCGTGTCGAGCTCGGCACCGGCGGTGACGACCCGCAGCCGGGCGCCCTCACCGAGCGCCGCGGCTTCCAACGCGCCGACGGTCCCGGGGTCCAACTGACCGGGAGTGCCCCGGTTGCGGTTGGTCTCGCGGTGCCACATCGCGTCGTAGAGCCCGGCCAACTCGGCGTCCTCGCCGGGTGCCAGGCGCAGCGTCGCGGCCAGCGGAACCTGCGAATCCTGGTGCCAGCGCAGCGGTCCCAGCAGCCGCTGCGCCGCCGCGGCCACCCGCGCGTTGAACACCGCGGCGCCGACGGCGACCGCCCCGCCGCGATGCGCGACGTCGATGGTGGCGCGGTAGCCGGTGTCCAGGCGCACCGACACCGAATCCGGTTCGGCCACAATGCGCCAGGGCTGCGCGTTGCCGCCCGAGGGGGCCCGGTTGGCGGCCGCCGCGATGCGCTCGGCCGCCCCGGCCGGCGCCGCGGCGCTATCCGGTGCGGCGGTCTCGACGGGCTCGGGCGGTGCGGGCGGTTCGGCCAGCGCGTCGAGCGCGGCGCCGACGTCGACCCGGGTGCGCCCCGACGGCAGCGGCTCCCCGAGCCCCAATCGTCGCACCGCCTCGGCGATCGTCGTCGCACCCAGCACCACGTCGGCGGCCAGTTGCGGCCAGGTGGTCAACGTCCGGCCCACCTCCACCATCGACGCCGCGGCCCGGGCCGAGGCGCGGGGGACGTCGAGATGGCCGAGCATGTGCGGGATCTTGTCGCGCGCCGACATCCCCGCCAGCGCGTCGGCGTCGACGGCCCCCAGCAGCCCGTGCAGGATCGGCCGGTCCGGTTCGACGTCGAAGCGTTCGACGTCGACCAGCCCGCGGTCACTGGTGGCCATCAGCACCGGAACCCGGTGCCGCCGCGCCACTTCCCGGACCACGGCCTTGATGTCGAGCGAATCGCATTCCTCGATCACCACGTCGGTGTCGGCGACGAAGTCGTCGACGGTGTCGGCGGTGACGCCGTCGCGCAGCACCGTGACGGGCAGGTAGGGATCGAGTTCGGCGATGCGCCGCGCCGCGGACACCGCCTTGTTCACGCCGAGGTCCAGCACGCCGGCGGGGACCCGGTTGAGATTCGACAGCTCCAGCACGTCGAAGTCGGCCAGCCGCAGCTCACCGCAAAGCCCCTGGGCGGCAAGGGTATGGGCGATGACATGGCCGACGCTCAGGCCGGCCACCGCGACCCGGAGCCGGCCCAGGCGTCGCTGCTCCTCGGCGGTGATCAGGTTCCGGTTGCGGTCCAACCGGAGCCGGCGAAAGCCCGCCGGCCCCAGCAGCGCCACCACCGTCCGCCGCCACGGGTAGTACACCCACCGGGGCGTCTCACCGAGCAGGTCCGCCCCGGCGGGCGGGCGCAACTCGCGCAGCTCGGCGAGTTGCGCCGCCCGATGGTCGAGGAACTCCAGGGCCGGGTCCGCGCGCAGCCCGGCCAGGGTGTCCCGGTCGTCGGCGAGCGCTTCGTCGAGGATGACCGCCCGCCAGCGGGTGGGGTCGGGGTTGCTCATCGGCGCCTGCTCACCCGCGCCGGGATCGGGCCGTCGGCGACCAGCGTGAAATGGACTGCGAGCGGAAAGGATTGCTCCAGCGACTCGATCTCGACCTCCCGGATCAACGTTGCCACGGCCAGCGTGGCCTCCATCATCGCGAAGTGGTCGCCGATGCACGAGCGCGGCCCCCCGCCGAAGGGCAGGTACTGCCAACGATCGCGTCCGGCGGCCCGCCCCGGCGCGAAGCGGTCCGGGTCGAAGGCCAGCGGGTCGTCCCACAGCCGCGGATCGCGCTGGACGGCCATCCGGCCGAAGGCCAGCGTGGTGCCGGCCGGCACCCGGTAGCCGCCGACGTTCAGGTCCCGCGTCGCGGTGCGGGTGCCGGTCGGGGCCGGCGGGCACAGCCGCAGCGCCTCCTTGACCACCTGATGGGTGTAGCCCAGGCCGGTCAGATCGGCGCCGGTGAGCGGATGCGCCCCGAGGCCGCGGACCTCGTCGGCCACCCGCTGCTGGATCTGCGGATGCCGCCCCAGCTGCCACAGGGTGTAGGTCAGCGTGGTGGCGACGGTGTCGTGACCGGCGAACAGGAAGATGATCAGCTCGTCGCAGATCTCCTTGTCGGTCAGGGCCCGGCCGGTGACGGGGTCGGTCGCCGCGATCAACGCCTGCACCAGCGGGGCCTCGCGCTCCGGCTGGGCGCGACACTGCTGCAGGATGTCGTTGGCCAGGGCACGCAACTCGGCGCTGGCCCGCAGGGCGCGGCGCCGTCGGGGCGTTGGCAACCAGGCGGGTGACCGGACCGGCCGCAACGCCCGACGCACCGCATAGGTCAGCGCGGTCTGCAGGTGCTCCTCGATGAGCTCGGTCCGGTCCTCGAGGTCGATGCCGAACACCGACTTGCCCAGCGCCCGCATGGTCAACGCGCGGGCTTGGGCACTCAGGTCGATCCGGTCGCCGTCGCCCCAGCCGCCCACCACGGAGGCCGCCGCCGCGGTGGCGTGGCCGCCGAGCTGAGCGATCCGCTGCTTGGTGAAGACCGGCTGGATGGTCCGCCGGCGCGGCAGCCACCGGTCGTGCGGCAGGTTGACCAGGTTCTCCCCGAGGATCGCGCGCAGCTCGGCGAACACCGGCGACATCTTGTCGACGGTGCCGTCGCGCACGCCGAGCACGTCCCGGATCGCCCGCGGCGAGGTGGCCAGCACGATCGGCGACATCAGCCACCGGGGTGCCAACACGATGCGGGTGACCGGGCCGCCCACGTCGCGCAGCAGTTCGGTCCCGGTGTGGTAGGACTTCACCGCCGCGAGCCGCTGCCGGTAGGGCAGCGGGTTGCGCGGCGCCTCCGGCAGTTGGTCGATCGGGGTGTCGGCGTCCGGCGCCGGGGCGGCCGTCCGGGGGTGGAGCACCGCTGTCATGCCGAGGCCCCCTGGCTGACGCTGTGGCGCCGGAGCATGGCCGTCTCGCGCAGGATCTTCGCCACCTGGTCGGGCTCGGCGTGGTTGGCGAAGGTGCTGCGGTCCCACCACATCATCGTGGTCGCGTAGCGCTCGTCGGGATACGGCGTCGCGGGGATGTGCGAGGCCACCACGCCGCCCGAGGACTTCCACCGGTCCAGCACGTAGGCCGCCGCGGTGGCCATGCAGAACTGGATGTCCATCACGGCCATGGCGTGGAACCCGGACCGGGCGATGGCGCGGGTCAGGGCCCGCGCGTGGCCCGGCTCGTCGGTGACCCAGGCGGACTTCATCTCCAGGATCCCGAACGGCGCGCGGTCGTCGATCATCTTGCGGACCGCGGCCAATCCGGGCTGGCCGGCCCACTCGACGACGGCGTGCGAGTCGTCGGCGTCGACCAGCGGCCCCTTGGCCCGCACACCGGCGACGATCCGATCGTTGCCGTCGATAGCTACAAAGAAGAGAACGGTGTCGCTGCCGTCGCGGATCGAGTCGATGTCGAGTGCGCATTCGACGCCGTGTTTCCGGTAGCTGTAATCGGCTCCGGCGAGGTATTCCTGCCAGAGTTCCGGTTCGTCGGCGGGGCGGGCGAGCAGGAGTGTGCACTCCGTGTCGGGATCCCACCAGCGTGCGCCGGCGTCGAGACGAACCGAGGACGTGAACAATTCGGACTGCTGAGGGTTCACTGCTTTCCTATCTGTTGGTCAGCCCGGCACGGAACTCGTGCTGGGCTGAGTTCTACTTTGCGAGTACCCCGACCCGGTAAATAAATACGACCAATTATCTCGCGAACGGTCCCGCGTGCCCGGGCATTCTTGCTGATCAGACGCATGACCGGGGGTTCACGCAGATCGCGTACATATATATGACAGCAATTGGTTAGCGAGGGTAGTGATTCGATGGTGAAATCGCGGTAAAAAAGGCGGCGATTCGGCAATTCGGAACCGGGTGGCGGCTATTTGCGGAGCCTTCACGCGCGCGTCAATTTTGGGGCCCAGGGGCGCGGCTGCGCCCCGGAGGCTACCGGGCCGGCGAACCGCCCGGGCGCGAGCGGTCGGTCGGCACAGAGAAGAAGGAGGCCGACTGGAAACCCGCCGACGATCGCCACGGTGGCCGTCGTCGGGTTCGAACCGTGCCCGCGGCGCGCGGTCGCACGGTTCGCACGGCAACTACACAAAAATTTGCTATGAATGCCCGATCGGCGGGCGAAAGCGGCGTGCCGAGGGCCGCCGTCTACAGTGCCCAGGTACGCCTCGGCGGGTTTCGAGGCCCTGATCGACGTGCTGGAGCCACCTGTGGACACCCTACGAGCCATCGCGGTCGTTGTGGTGGCTCTCTTTCTGGCCTCCTGCGGTCGCGGCGCCGAGGCCGCCCACACCTACGGCGCCGACACCGCCGCCCTGGGCACCGCGCAGTCCGTGTTGGGTTGGAACATCTCCGTGGCCAACCTGCGCTTCGTCGCCGACCACGTGCTCGTCGACGTCGACGCGGCGGTCGCCGACCCCGACGGCAAACACATCGAGCCGAAGGACATCCGCTTCGGCCTGTACGGCGGCCTGCTGCACCCGATCGAGGCGACCGGACTGGGCAGCTGTCAGCGCGTCGTCGGCTCCGATTTCACGCCGCTGGCGACCCCGGAGCCCGACCGGCTCTCCGGCACCGTGTGCCTGGGCCCCATCCGCGACCAGTCCCAGGTCCGCGGGGTGTACGCGTATTCGCCGGCCGAGCGGATCCCCGGCACCGTCGTCGCCTATCCCGCGGCCTACCCGGTGGGGTTGCCGCCGACCAACGCCAGCGACTCCGGATTGGAGCTGTCCAGCACCAGCGTGGAGGCGTGGCGCGCCGACGGTCAGCGGCTCACCCCAGCGGCACTGGGCGACCCGACGGCTTTCGAGGGCAGCGGCTACATGCTGCTGGGCCTGCGGGCCCAGGCCGTGGGGCAGCGCTACCGCGACGACTCCGAGGCGCGCGGCGGCCCGATGATGGTGCTCGCGGCCCCGTCGCTGCCGCCGCCCGGGCTGAGCCCCGCCTGCTCGACCTACGGCGCATCGGTGCTGGTGCTGCCCGACGCCTCCTACGATTCGGTGCAGCTGGAGGCTTCGCTGTGCACCCAGGGGGAGATCAACGAGGCGCTGCTGTACGCGACGGTTTCGGTGGTCGGCACGCACGCCGCCGTCTGGCTCGACGACGAGCGGGACCGGCGGTGAGCTCCGAGGCCGACGAACCCGGCCCGACGGAGTGGGGAGCCTCGCCCACCGGGGTCGGCCCGTGGCCGGGCGAGCTGCCCGAGGACCCGCGCTACGACCCGGAGTTGTTGCGCGACGGTGACACTCGCAACGTCGTCGACCCGTACCGGTACTGGACCCGCGAGGCGATCATCGCCGACATCGACCGGCGTCGGCACCCGCTGCACATCGCGATCGAGAACTTCGGCAACGACGCCAACATCGGCGGGGTGGTCCGCACCGCGAACGCCTTCGCCGTCGACACCGTCCACATCGTCGGGCGGCGGCGGTGGAACCGGCGCGGGGCCATGGTCACCGACCGCTATCAGCGGCTGCGCCACCACGACACGACCGCCGAATTGCTCGACTTCGCCGCGGCGGCGGGTCTGACCGTCGTCGCCGTCGACAACGTGCCCGGCGCGGTCCGCCTCGAACACACCGAACTGCCCCGCGAGTGCCTGCTGGTGTTCGGTCAGGAGGGCCCGGGCATCACCCCGGAGACCGCCGCGGGTGCGGCCACGGTGGTGTCGATTGCTCAGTTCGGCTCGACGCGCAGCATCAACGCCTCGGTGGCGGCCGGCATCGCCATGCACCGCTGGATCACGCAGTGGGGGGACCTCAACCACGCCTGGTAAGGCAGGATGAACTTTCATGGATCAGGTATGGGCCAACCGCGCGGCCTCGGCCGAGGCCGCCATCACCGCGCGCCACCTCAAGAAGCTCTGGGGGCTGCCGAAAACCCAACTCGGCGTCGTGGCCTGGCCGCCCACCGGCAGCGACAAGCGGTTCAAGACCTGGCACTACTGGTGGCAGGCCCATCTGCTGGACTGTCTGATCGACGCCGAGATCCGTGATCCGCAACCCGAGCGCGTGGAGCGGATCACCCGCCAGATCCGGGGGCAGTGGATCCGGAACACCGGCTGGGTCAACAACTACTACGACGACATGGCCTGGTTGGCGCTGGCGATCGAGCGCGCGGGACGCTTCGCCGGGGTGGTCAAACCCGGCCCGCTGACCAAGCTGGCCACCCAGTTGGTCAACGCGTGGGTGCCCGAGGACGGCGGCGGCATCCCGTGGCGCAAGCAGGACCAGTTCTTCAACGCCCCGGCCAACGGCCCGGCGGGAATCTTCTTGGCGCGCTACGGCGATCGGCTGCGCCGCGCCCAGCAGATGGCCGACTGGATGGAGGAGACGCTGCTGGACCCGGAGACCCTGCTGATCTTCGACGGCATCAAGTCCGGCTCGCTGGTGCGCGCACAGTACACCTACTGCCAGGGCGTGGTCGTCGGTCTCGAGACCGAACTTGCGGTGCGCACCGGTGAGGAGCGGCACGGGCGGCGCGCGGCCCGGCTGATCGGCGCGATCGCCGAGCACATGGCCCCCGAGGGGGTGCTCAAGGGCGCCGGCGGCGGCGACGGCGGGCTGTTCTTCGGCATCACCGCGCGCTATCTCGCCGAGGCCGCCAACACCCTGCCCGGCGACGACGCCGAGGCCGTCACCGCGCGCGAGACGGCGCGCAAGATCGTGCTGTCCTCGGCCCGCTCGGCGTGGGACCACCGCCAAACCGTCGACGGCCTACCGCTGTTCGGTCCGTTCTGGGACCGCACCGCGATCATCCCGGAGGCCGTGGCCGCCGAGGGGGAGCAGGCCCAGTTCGTGGCGGGCGCGGTCAACGCCTCGGCCGCGCCCGAGCGCGACCTGTCGGTGCAGCTGTCTGGCTGGATGCTGATGGAGGCCGCCTACACCCTGGGCGACGACGGGGATCAGCCCGCCGGCGATCGAAGGTAGGTGGCGCGGCGGACTCCGGGTTTCAACGCTGGGGGTGAGCGCGTCAAGTTTGTTCTTTGAGTGGTCACTGGCATGTGCGTTCTGGCGTGTCGACCCATTAGGTAGGTGCAGCCTGTCTGATGT
>Ga0265293_10002058_pt1 | contig 41875 bp, 59 predicted proteins | sample Munlanlewell138R_FD_192505 | JGI IMG/M metagenome (GOLD analysis project Ga0265293, IMG submission 192505) | Leachate microbial communities from a municipal landfill in Southern Ontario, Canada - Leachate well 138R | ecosystem: Engineered > Solid waste > Landfill > Unclassified | place: Canada...
ATAATTGCAAGTGAATTACTATGGTTCTAAAGAACCACAGCTTCGAATGTCTTGTTTAAAGAGTTTAATTCTTGATCTTCACGCTTGATCAAATTCTTTTGTGAAAACAAAAGAATGTTTTTCGCTCCGTTCAAATCAGCATTTTGATTGATGTGACAATCATTGCATACAAATAAGTTTTGTTTTGGTCTTGAAGTATTTAAACTTCCACAGTTTGAACAAGTCTTACTTGTATAAGCAGGATTGATCTTTTCAACTAAAATACCAAGATTTGAACATGAATTTTCTAAAAAATTAGAGAACATCGAGTAGGGAAAACAATTATTTATGAGATAATTTAAGTTTTTACCTTTTGATGTTCCTAGTTTTTTAGAAAAAGATTTTCTGATATTTTTTAAATCTTCTATTACCAAATAACCTATTTGATTTAAAAATAGATATTTTGAAATATCAGAAGTTAAGGATCTAATATAACCTTTTGACCAATTCTCTATGTATTTAATATCTTTATGTTTTCTGTAATTTAATTTCTTATGGATATAAAGTTTTAAATTAAACTTTTTTCCATCAGAAAGATAAATATTATTTAGATTTATATCTAAAGCTAACTTATTAGAATTGATAGATTTTATGTCATCTACTTCACAATTAAAAAATACTTTAAAATATTTAAAGTTATCTTTAGGAATAATCTCTATTCTTTTAATTTTATTAACCTTTTTAAGTTTTTCAATTATTCTTTTTCCTTCAAGAGGAAAATTGGTTTTAAAAAATCTTAAAAAACAATTAAAATATTTATCATTTTCTTCAAATTTTAAATTAAAAGATTGATAATCTAAAATTATAGGAACTGAAACTTTTTTAGTTTTCTTTAATTTCTTATTTTTAACAGATGATAAAATTTTATCTCTAACTTGTTGAAATAATTTGGAATTAAGTTTTGGATATTTATTTCTAAGAATAAAATAAGTATTTTTATGAATTTCAGTAATTCTATATTCTTTATTTATTTTAACATACCCTAGGATAAAATCGGAAACTTCTTGACAATCACTAAAAATGGATTTCAACATTTCCATTTTTCTTTTATTTCCAACTAAATTCAAAGAATATGTTTTGATCATATTAAATACCTTTATCTTCTTGATTGTTGATATAATCTAAAATTTTATCTTTTGAAATATTTCCTATTGATGCTACAAAATAACCTGATGACCAAAAACCAGAATTCCAATAATACTTATTTCTAATATTTGGATAACTTTTAAAAATATTAAATGATGAAATAACTTTTAAATTTCTAATAACACTTGAAATAGAATAAGTTGGTAATAGTTCTAGACAAATATGAATATGTTCTGATTCTGTATCAAAAGCAATTATTTTATAATTATAATTAGAACAAATATTAAATATTTGATCTTCGAGGAAAGTTTTTAAATCATTTTGTAAAATTCTTCTTCTATATTTTGTACAAAACACAATATGATATTTTAATTCAGATTTAAACATTGAAAATACTTCTTTTCAATAGATTCAATTATTAAATCTTGAACTGTAAATTTTTTATTTTCTTCAATAGTTCTCATAGTTGATATTTTTTCAAGATGACTTATTTGTTCTTCTGTTAGTTTTAAAAATATTTATTTTGACTTCATAGAACAAGATCCTTTCATATTTTGTTCTAGTAATTTTTCAGATTAGTTCAAATTCATCCTTGGGTCTAAAGACCACAAGGTTTTCTTTGAACACTTAATAAAATCGTCGTGCAAGCAAATATAAATTCATTATTCATTTTATTTTCCTCAATTTATATATAGATATTTAAAATCCCCTCATACCTCCTGTCATCAACCCGCCCCCACCTAAAGCACCAGGTTCTTCATCTTTGTCAGTTCCAAGATTCTTATCTATTTTGGTATCAATTTCATATTGTTCTACTTCAACCCAATCAATGCTGGATAAATATTTTTTCTTACTCCAATCTTTTGGAATACCAATTCTTTCTAATGTTTCCACTAAATTTGCTAAATTGCTTAAATAAGAAGCTTGTCTTTCAAATTGTAATGATTTTGGTGATGGAAATGCAATTTCTACATCATCTAAAATATTTAGAGCTTTTTCAGGATCTAAAATATTATATATCTTTATAATTAAATCTTGAACTTGATGTGTTAAATATTTTTGATGATTTACAATTGTTCTTGCAAACATTACGTTTTCTTCTGAAAGATTTGATTTTGCAGTCATATTTTCTTCAATACCAATAAATGCTGGTGGGACACCATAGGATGATATCAATCCATCTCTTATAAATTTTAATTCATCGGTTTTTGATCTAGTATCTGTTACTAAATCTGTCATATTACTAATATCAACAAATGCTTTTCCATCTTTTTGAGGTATAAATATATCTTCAAAACTTGAAATTTGTGATGGGATTGTATCAACACTTCCAAAACTATCTAGACTTACTTTTCTTCTTTTAAATTCTTCTTTCAAGTTTTCAATAGCACTTGCTGCATCTCTTGGGAGACCAATTTCTACTGATATTTTTCTTTTTTCAATTGATCTATTTAATCTTAGAATAGTCATTGCTGTTTCTAATGCTATTAAAACTTTTGCTCCAAATTGAGATGAATCAAAAATAGATTCTCCATAAGGATAATATTTAGTAGAAGGTCTTTGAAAATGCTGAATTCTATCCGGTGGAACATATCTTATATTCATTGCTTTTGTAAAATCTGTTTCTTTAATCATCGTGGAAACAATATCTTGTAAATCTTTTGTATTTATGCTTTGATTATCTAAACCTGGAATCTTTTTTTCTACAGATTTCAGAATAGATTGACAAATAGAATTTACAGCTTGATTTTGTAACATTGTTTGTGGTGACATTATTGATGCTGGAAAAATTAGATATCCAAAACAAATTGGGAATATATCACTTTGTAATTTAACCACTCTTTTAGGATCATAAAATAATAATTGTAAATCTTCTGGTTTTAATTTAGATTTTTTATTTTTTTTATCTATATTACTAACTAGTTGGGTTTTATCATTATTAATAATATCATCTAAAGCAGAAAAATCCATTATTATTTTAACATTTTTATTTTCATCTATTTGTTCTGATATGGTTTCTTTTGATGAATCATTTATTCTATTTTGAATATGATATATTGTTTCTGCTAAAAATGCGGATTTACTTGTTAATGCCGTTTTTTCATCAGCAATCTCCACAAAGAAATCCCCAAAAGTTAAAGTAGATTTTACAATCATATCAAGTCTATCTTCTAATTTTATTTTTTGAATAATTTCTTCAACATCCTTTACATTTGACTGAGCATTCTCAGAATCTTCAATAAATGATTTTGGATTAACTTCCAAACTTGTTTTTGTAATATCATCCGGTGCGAGAATATTATCTGTTAAAACATCTAATGCCCTTTGACAATAATTAATATGACTTAAAATAGCAGAATATGCATTATATCTTGATAATCTTCCTCCTTGGCCAAAAGTAGCAGGGGTAGTTCCTTGTTGAAAAATATTTTGTCCAATATCCATTGTACCACCTTTGGATATCAAACTTTTTACTAAATCAATATAACCATTTCTCCCGGAATTCGTTTTGTAAGATATTATATCTCTAACAGCACTATCTAACTTTGCGTCAATTCCGGAAGTTTTGGTCCCAACTATTGAAGTTTTTAATTTGGAAAATGTATCCCTTAATGACATATTGGTTTATTCTCTTTTCTAAAATTTTATTTAATTATTTTTTTTCGTTTTGCTCTGTATGCTGCATATCCGCCAATCGCGAGCGCGCCACCGGCTGCAATACCAATTTTTCCTTTTTTAGGAACGGCTTTAATTAGATTCATAGTTTTTGCTGATGAAGATTTTGCTGCGTTAACAGATGTTTTATATGCTGTTTTTAATTTATCGGCCTGTTGATTAAACCATAAGCGAATTACTTTAATTTTTTTATTATCACTACCAGCTTTTCCTATTTTTTCATCTCGTAAAGCCCTTAGTGCTACTAATTTTTTTGTAAATACTTGCTTCAATTTAGCAAGTTTATCGGTTAAAGCGCTTTCAACTAATAAAGATAATTCTTTAGATTCTTTAATAGTAATTTCTTTACTAACAATTAAATATTCCTCTAGATAGGGAACCCCGCTATCAATTCCAATAATTGAAATTACTTTTTCTGTTAATAACATTTTTATTTTCCTCCTTTTTATTAAATTACAATCCTTTTGATTGCATATACTTTTTTGATGGTAATGCTAATTCTCTATTTTTTTTAGCTCTATATCCAGCATATGTGCCGGCTGCTGCTAATGTTCCAGTTGTTATTATTCCAGCTTTTCCCAATTTTGTCAAATTTCCAAATTTCTTTGCTAATGATAAACCTTTGCTAGATGTTCCTCGTTTCCAAATAGCTTTTTTAACAGATTCAATTGTATCTTTATATCTATCAAGTAAAGCTTTTTTAGAAGCTTTATATGCAGCCAAACTATTATTTTTTAAATTATTATATTTTTTGTTAATTGAAGCAATCTTTACTCTTTTTGCTTCTCTAGAAAGATTAGATTTACTAACCCGATCAATTTCTCTTATTTTCATTTTTTCTAATATTTTTCTTTTCTTTTTAAAATTTTCCCACATTTTTGTCAATCTTCCTTTAACTTCTTTCTCTACGTCTTCTAGAATTATTTGTCCTTCTTGTATACTAATACCATCAGATATAATCAAGTATTCTTCAAGAAAAGGTAAGAAAGTTTTTGAAGATAATTCAATTAATTCTGCTTCTGTTAATAACTTAGACATTTAAAATTCCTCCATTTTATATTGTAACTGACTTTTTAGCCGCAAGATTTCATTTTTTTGCCTCAGCTTTCATTTGAGCTTTGAATTGTGCTTCTCTCTTTTGTATTTCTACTTCTTTTGTATATGCAGTTACATTATCCTTTTGTATTTGTAAATCTCTTTCTGTTTTTTGCAAATGTTTTGATATTTTTTCTTTACATTTAATTGGATTTTTATCACTATTGCATTTTCCGAGTAACGTATTTAATTGATTTAATTTTCTCGTAAGAATTTCAACTTTTATTTTTGAGATGCAAAGTTCTCGTTCCGACCCACTTTTATAGACTCCACATGTTCTAACCGCTTGACTAAACATCGCCTGAATAGATCTATTAATTGCAAAAACGGCTTTATCAACAATCATTCCAACGGCAATTGATGCTGCCAAACCAGCTATTGCTACATTTTCATCTAAATTCTGATGTTCTCCAAGAATATCTCTAATCTTATTTTCATTTATTTCTATTCTATTTTTAGCTTTTTCTATTTCTAATGTAAATTTTTCTTTACAAATATTTGGATTTTTTGCTGTATGACAGCCACCTAAAACTTTCTTTGCTATTATTATTTTTTGATTTAATGCTTTAATTCTTTCTCTTGCAACACAAACTTTAAAACCAGGATCATTCTTTTTCAACCCGCCACATTTTCTAGCGGCATTATTAAACATAAAATTTGCTAATTTCCAAGAAGCTATTGTAGCCGGAACCCACAAAATCCCCCATGCCAACCCAGTTGCTGCGCCTCTTGATAAACTTCTCATTAACGCGCTCTGTTCATCTATCTGTAAATATTTTAAATATTTTTCTAATATAATCATTAATTTGAAACCTCTTAAACTTTAGTTTCTATCATAATATTTTCTCTAGCTGTTTCTCTAATTTCATCGTTTTCAAATCTATTGTTAAAATATTCTACCAGATTAAAAATAAATGTTTCTTCATTTCCATACAATTCTATAAATTCTTCTTTTAAATTTTCTCCAATTATTTTCATAACAAGAAGCACAAAATCTTTCGACACCACATTAAATTCATTATCATTTATTTTTATTCCTTCTAACGAATAAATTAAAATTTTATCTTTATATATAATATCATATGCTTTTCTCAAATGATAATCTAATATCGCTACATAAGATTCAAAATTCTCTATTTTATGAATAACTCTATTTCTATTTTGTGTATCCAAAATAATTAATAAAGTTAGACATATAACTACTAATATAAAAAACAAACATATATACTCAAACATAATTTATTTAATCCTTTATAATATCATTTTTATTCACAACTGTTTGTTTATCTATTGTTTCTATTTGTTGATTTAAAATGCTTTTTTCTTTTTTATTTTCTAATTCAGTTATTATAATCGAACTTATTTCTGATGGCTTTATTATTATATTTCCAGAAGTTAATTCTAAAATACAAACCTTAGAAAACTCCATTAATTTACTAATTTCTTTTGTATATAATGTAACATCTCCTGGATCATCATCTAACATTTCTATAATATTAAAATCTTTTTGATAAATACTTATTTTTTTCATTACTATTATCTTTCTTTTAAAATTCACTATTTAAAAATTTTTCTAATATTGAAGATGAATTAATGGTCAGTTCTTCAATTTTTACTTCTGTATCAACAAACTTAGAATTTTTATTATTTTCTAATTCTTTGTTGTAAACTAAATTATTATTTATATTTTGTTCTATTTTTTTAGAAGGATCATGATAAATATTTGATTTTTCTTTTTTAGATGAAATTGGTAAACGATACGGTTCTTGTTGTTGATGTACTGCTTTTTGTTCTTTTTTAATATTTTTTTGAATTGGTTTGATATTATTAATATTTATACTTTTATTTTTAGATTCAAGTGTAGATTGTTTGTTTGGTACCATCTTAAGTGATTTTCTTTCTTTTTTTTGTTCTTTTGATTCCGGAATATAATCGTAAACTTTTTCTTGATTATGATCTTCTGTAGTTTGATCTAATGATTTTATTGTATAATCTTTATTTTGTAAACCATAAAACTTAATTCTAGATTTAATTAGAGAGATAAAATTTTCTGAAATTATGCATTCAAAAGGAGACCTAACCAGTTTGTTATGAATAATAAACATTTTATTTGGAATTTTTATTTTAACACTATAATTCATTGTTATTCCTCTCTATAATTCATTTTTCATCGTTAAAAAAAGGTGACTGATTAATTTTAAATCAGTCACCTTTTTTGAAATCTTTCTATAACAAAAATAATTTTATATTATTTTTTAAGAATTTTTTTAGATTCTTTTTTCACTACTTCTTTATCCTTATCGTCATCATCGTCTTCATCTTTCATATCAATTTCTATTTCTTCATCCTGTTCTTTTAATTCCTTATCTTCTTTTTCATCGTCATCATCATCGTCATCGTCTTTCTCTTCCTTATTTTCCTTTTCCTCTTCCTCTATCTGTTCTGTAAAAAGTCTAAAAGCTTCTTCAACTTCTCTAGCGGCTCTAACACGAATTGGCCCCATTCCTTCACCTTCTTTTGCAATTTCCTTATCTACATCCAAGTCTTCTTTGTCTTCATCTTCATCTTCATCTTCTTTGTCTTCATCTTCTAATTCTGCTTCTAGAAGATCAATATATTCTAAAACATCATCAACTTCTTTCTCATCTGCCAAATCTGTTCCGGCTTCTGTTCCTGGTTCCTCTTCCTTAGAATCTTCTTTTGCTTCCTCTTCCATTTCCTGAATTAGTTTTTCGATTACTGTATTTTCAAGAGAAATAATTTCGTTGGTTACAACATCATCGTCATCAAGCGGTTCATCCTTTGCAACAATATCCGGATCTCCTGGTTCATAATCTTCTAGAGCGAGATCCTCTTCCATTAATTCATCTTCAAGATCGTCCATTGTTTCACCAACATCATCTGGTTCTTCACCAGTAACAATTTCGTTTGGATCTTCCGCATCATCATCCTCATCAACATCAACAGGATTCTCTGGTCCAACATCCTGATCAATTAGTTTTTCTTTTTCTTCATTAAAATAATATCTCTCAAGAATAGAAGCAGCATCTTTATGAGTTTCTAATTCACCTTCTCCACCAAAAGTAAGAATTGGTTCAGTCATTGGCCCTTTATAATCCATAACTTTTGCATCATATTCCGAGATAGCTTCCTTTAAAAGTTGAATATAAGATACTTTTTTCATTTTTAAAAATCCTCCAAATATTTATGTTTTTAAAATGTTATTTCACCATTTGATATATGTTCTAAGAAATTTCTAATATTAGAACAAGTTTGTTTCTAGAATATAGTTGCTAAAATCTTATTATTTACTTTATTATCATCTACTGACATTCCTTTAAACGGACTAAAAACTTCTTTTTCTCCGGTTGTCGCGTTTAAGGTTTCTAATTCAAGTATTTGATCTGAAGTAATATCAGACCTATTATCATTTGAAATTTTTAATCCATTTAAGAATTTATAATGTTTAAAATTAACTTTAAAATCAATTGAAAAATTATCTTTCCCACATCTATTTTTTGTTACTTTCAAATGAACTTCATCATCTTTTGTTTGATTTTTTGACATAAGAGCAATAAAATCTGCATGTTCAATTTTCTTAATTGATTCCGACATCATATCCATATTCAAACTTTTTGAATCTGTATTCCTATAAACAGATCTTCCTAGTTGAGAAACTGTTATTACTGGGATATTATATTTTACAGCAATATCTTTAAGACCAGAAGTTATAAAACCCAATTCTAATCTATATAATTCATTTGTAATATCTGCTTTTAATAAATCTAAATAATCAACATATAATCCTCTTATTGAATCTTTTCCATATTGATCAATGACATCATCTAAATGCATCATAATATCTGTACAACTAATCGAATATTTTTGAAAATATTTAAAAATTACTGAACATCCTGAAGATTTGATTCTATCCGCTACTACTTTTTTAATATCAATTCCATTATTAATATCTCTTAATGCTTTTAATTGATCTTTTTCAAACATCATTTGATATAATCTTAATAAACTTTCATCAATTAAATTTTCTAATGTTATATACAAATAAATATTGCTATTATTACTGGATTTTTTATCTTTAGATTTTATAATATCATTGTTTATAAAATTTAAAATTAATGTAGATTTTCCAGATCCTGACCCACCACCAAATATATACAATCTAGATTTTTCAAACCCACCATTATCAAAAACATCTTTATCAAAAATTGTATAACCTGTATGTACGGTATTTGATTTATCATATTTCTTTTTAATCATATCTAATACTGGAGAATAATCATCATTAAGTAAATCCAAGCTTGCAGATGATTCCAGTCCAACACTTCTACTAGATTCCATTAAATTAAAATTAGCCTCTTTAATTATTTTTTCATAATTAAAAATAACTTCATCAATGGAATCAAAATTTCCAGATTTAATTATATCTAAGAATTTTGAAATTTCATCATAATTTGATACAATATTATTTAATTTTTTTCTCATCCTAATTTGACAAATATGATCAGATAGGGTTTCATCTGGAACTTCTTCATTTCGTTTAACAGCAATAAAATCTGTTAATGTTTTATATTTTTCTCCATATAATATACTATCAATTACATTATCATCTGTTTTCTCATTTAACTTTAATTTACATATTTCATTTAAACACTCTAGTTTATTCTGTATATTAATAGGGATTTCATTTTTCTGCTTTTGTTTAAAAAAATTTAAAATTTCAATTATATCTCTATATATCGCTTTATTCTTTTTAATTTTTGTAGTTTTATTTAATACTAGGCTAAAACATGAATTTAAAAATAAATCTGTAATCATAAATTCTCACCGCATTTGTGAATAAAAATTGTCAGACTCAATAAATCAATTTCATTTTCTTTGTTATCTTGTTTTCCTAACATATTATCAATCCAGGTTAATTTACCAGCCCCTAAACAATTCCAACAAATATTATATTCTTTTAAAATTCCTCCCCCATTACAAATTTCACATCTTTCTAACATTTTACACCTCTTAAAATTTTAAAAAACTTCCTATATTTGTTAAATTCACAAATTCATCTTTTGATAAAAATTTATTTACAATATGCTCACAATAATTTTCATCTAAATTCATTAACATATCTAATGATTTAACTATACTATTTGATTTAGCTATTTGCTTTCTACTTATCTTACCTTGATTTATATTCCTAGTAATTTGTTCTGATTGGATTATAAAAGTTTCTATATCATTTGATTCATAGAATGGGTAGATTTCTTCTGTCTTTGCCCTCATTAATAATTCTACTTCTAAATAAAATTCTAACATATATAACATCAAATAAATCTTAACTGATTCATGAAAAGTTCCAGTTTTTAAATTATAAATATTATCAAAATCTAATTTTTTAAAGTTATATTTTTCAGATAAATGATCGCATACATTATTACAAACATCTTGAATTTTAATATCATCTTTAAATCTCATTTGTAATTGACTACTTCTTATATCAACTTTTCTTATTTTATCATCATCTAGTGTACAAAAATAACGCCCTATCATTAATCCTTTGAATAAACCAGATGAATCATAAGTTATGTTTAAGTCAATATTATGAACTTTTTTTATATGATATTTAAACAATTCATAGAAAAATAAGTCTCTGTATGTTGCTCCACCAAGAACATGAAAATCTAATTTATTTCTTTTATGTTTAATGGTTTCATTCAATAAAGGAATTAATGGAAGTACATAAATGATACAAGGAATTTCATAGTCGCCAGCAGAGTTGGCTACAATACCACCAGTCCCAAAATAATCAAATTTTGAAAATAAATCATTATCACGTAATATCTTTGAATAAATTTTCCACAATTTTGGAGTTCTAAAATGATGAATATAAATAATCTTTGATCTGACATCATCCGGAAGATTTGCTGCAATTAAATATGATTCCAAATTTTTTTTATAGACTTGGTCAAAATTTTTAAAAATTTTGCATCCAGGCCCTGGAGGAAGATCCAAAATAAAAGCTTTGTCATAATAATTATTTTTATAGTCTACTAAAAATGAATAGTATTTTTCTATGAGAATAACTGTTTCCTGTTCGGAAATTAAACCGACACTCGCTTGGAACCCTCCAGAATCTGTAATAAATTCACTGGTTTGGAAAAATTTTGAATTTCGCAATTTTGTAAAAAGCTCAGCTTCTTTTTGATTGTAATTATCATAGTTTCTTTTCCCTCTAAAATTTTGACCAAAAGAATGAAGAAACTTATTACAAACTTTACCAAAAAAATTAGATATGTCTTCTCTTGTAAAATGATCCTCAAAATCATTTTTTTTGTTTAACATAAAATTATCTATAATAGTCATTAATGTTTCAAAACCAGCCACAGTATATGAACTTGCCATTCTAAATCCCTTTCAATATTATTTTTGTGACTAACTACATCAATTAGATTTTCTTTCTATACTAGGTTCTAAATTATATTTAGGAAAATCCATTTTTACTTCAAAACCAGTATTATGATAGATATTATTAACACAACAAATACAAGATGATTCAACGGAATTATATATAAATAACCTTCCTGAACATTCATTACATTTTTCTTTTAAAAGAATCTTTTCCAATCTGGTTTTTGTTTCATGATTAAGAATTATAGAAATTCCGGAATCATGATAATATTTTGTATTCATTTACTAATCACCCAAAATCTATCATCTAACTTATTTTTAATAAAAGGTTTTACTTGATGCATCCAACTTAAACCACCATTGTTACATCCAGGTCTTGGTAATATAACCTTATTCCATTTCATTTGATCTGTCAAAGAAATTAATTGTTGTATTGATTTATCAATTAATAAAAATCTAGAATTTTCCCAATAATTAATTTTTGTTGGGAAAGAAATAATTGGTTTTGGTTCAAATAATATAATTTGAACTATATGACCATTTTCTTTTATTAAATTTCCCAATTTTAAATCAATATCTTTAAATTTATTTTTAGCAGATAAGGCGCATCCTGCGCCCATTACTGCTCTTCCGGATTTTTTAATAACACCATTTGTTGTTATACAAATAGCATCTGCGAAAGTAATAATTGAAATAGAAAATAAATCCCCATTAATTTCTTTCATTTTCAAAATCCTTAAAATCAAAAAATGGATTTGGTAAAATTGGTCCAATTACTTTAACAGTATATTTTTTATTTTCCTCCATAATTTTTTTATAGAATTCCGATAACAGTAATTGATTTTGAATACCCATTTTTAAAATTTCTATATGTCGCTCTACCATGTTTTATATTAAAACTCCATAAATTTCATCATTTTTTAATATTCTTTGAATAACATTATTTAATAGTAATGCCTGCCCTCCGGCCTGATGGAAAACAACAATATCATCAACTTTTATATTAGTAACTTTTTCCCCAACGCTTAAAACTTTACCATATTTCTGTGGTTCCATTTTAATCGTTTGAGGGATAATAATGCCTGCTTCTGTTTTATCTTCCGCCTTAATTAATTCTTCCACTACAACATGATCATTTATTGCACGAATGTTTTTCATTTTTTCCACTATTGCTCCTTTTCTTTTCTAGTTTTAGGGATTCTTTTTCTCTTCTTATTTGTGCTTCTTTTCTTTTTCTTTTTCTTGCAATACTTGGTTTTTCATAAGCAGAATATTTTTTAAGTTCTCTTAAAATACCACTATTGTTAACTTTCTTTTTAAATCTTTTTATTAGAGAATCAATATCCTCATTTTCTCGTCTTATAACAAGAATACCATTTTTGTTATTCCAACTAATATTTTCATCATACATATCCTTAAAAATCACCTCCTTTTTAGATATTTTTTAACATGTTTTATTTCCATGTCTATATGATCTTGTCTTATTGTATTCATGCTTTTTATTTACTTCGTCAGCAATATTAATACCTAAATATTCACTCATATCCCAAATTCTAATTACTGCATCCGCTAATTCTTCTGCTAAATTTCCCTTTTGATCTTTAGGAATATTATTTCTATATCCTTCTAAAGCTTCTGAAATTTCAGCATGGATCAAACATAATAATTCTGGAATTGATCGTATTGTTGTATTATCATACCATCCTTTTTCAATTGCTAATTCATGAACTTCTTTTGGAGAAACAATGTTCATCTAAAATCCTTTCTATACAAATCCGTATATGATGTGTTCTCTTGATGAAAAATTATATTTATATTTTTCAGCTATATCAAATACCATTGGTACATGCTCAAAAAGTTTTTCTTTGGTCGTTCCCTCTGGCATTAAAAAAACTCTGTCATTAGAAAAATTTATAGAAGTTAGAAAATCTAGAAATCTAATAATAAAATCTCTTTGTTGATATACCAATTTTATATAAACTTTTTGATTATCAATAATTTTTGAAATTAAATCTGTATAAAATGTATAATCCTCTTCTGAAAATATTTTTGGAGATAAAATATATTTTACATTTTTATCTTCATTTATAAATTCTATTAATTTTATTAATTGATATCCATTTGTTTCCACATTGAATATTTTACAGTCTATTTTATTAATCAACATAATAGTAGATTCTAAATTTTCCTCAATTGTTGGAGATCCACCAGTTATCATTATACCACATTTTTCTTCAATAATTATTTTTTGAACTTCTTCCATAGATATTTCTGTTTCTTTTGAAATTCTCATTTTAACTTGAGTATCACAAAAAGGACATTGTCGATTACATTTTTTAAATCTTAAAATTAACATTCGTTTACCAGTGTCTGGTCCTTCGCCTTGCCAGCTAACAAATGATTCTATAACCTTAATTTTATACAATTTATATTCTCCTTTTTTTTATTTGTTCTTTACTTTTGCTTTTTTTTCTTTATTAAATTTTCTATTTTTTCTTTAACTTCTTCTAAAGTTGGAAATTTATCAAACATTGTTACACGGTAAAAAGTCCATCCTTCATTTTCTATTTGTTCTTGTCGCATTCTATAATATTGAATATGCTCTTCTGTATCAAAATGAAAATATCCATCATATTCTATGGCTATTTTTTCTTTAACTATCGCAATATCTAATGCGTAATTAAAAACACCATATTGAAATTCACAATCTGAATATAATTCCTTAATCATATTTCTTAAAGCAATCTCTGGTTTTGAAATTTTTTTTACCATTTTTAACATTTTGATTGCTCTACCATTTAGCATTACCTGTCTTATTTCTTCTTTTAAGATTTCATAAGATTTTGAATGCCAATATGAATTTGGATCTAATCGTGATTTCTTTTGAGAATTACTCATTTTTTTTAAAGATGTTGTAGAAAAACATCCAGGTTTATTTTTATTCCAGGGTATTTGACCTATATGACCAATGCTTAATTTTTTAATTCTTTCCTTACCAAATTTTTTACCGGTTAAAGATTTTGATAATTTTTTATTTCTTTCTTTTGAATTCAATAAACTATTTGGATCTTTCCAAATTTTTAACATAGATTGGCTTCTTTTGTTATTAATTGTTTTATCAGTAGATAAATATTTATACAAACAACTTTTTGAACAAACCGTTGCGTAACCATTTATTCCAATTAGATTTGTTGGTTTTCCGCAAAATTTACATATTCCATCGCCTTCTTTTTTTAAAAATGTTAGATAGTATTCTTTTGTACTAATACGATGTTGTCGAATATGCAAAGATAAAAGCCGCAAACTTTCAAATTTTTTATAACATATTTTACATTTCATTTTTTACTTGTTCCATAGTTTTTAATTAAAGATATAGATTGTATAAAAAAGTCAAAAATACCTTTCTAAAAATATTTCATTGAAAATTGTAAATTTTTAAAAAGTTAAAAATTCTTGTTTCTTTATTAACAACGAATCTAGTAATAAATTATATCGATCTTTCCATGCAAAATTAACCATATCTTTGACATCAATTATATAATAATTTGGTAAATATTCTATTTCTTCAGGAACCGCTATAGTTTCTAATTTAGCACCTTTTTTCAAAAAATATTTATCATAATTCATTATAACTTCTTTTGGGGCTCTATCTAAATCTATGCCTTTCAACTTAAATAAATACCCTCTTGATCCCACATCAAAAACCTGATATTCTAAATTATTCCAGTTAATCATAGATTTTACACCTTGAGATAAAGTTTTATATTCCGAAATCTTTTTCCCAAAAGAAACTGGTCTTCCAATTTGGGTTATCCCTGATGATATGATTTTTGTGAATAATTCATCTTTTTCTTTAACATAATTAATAACATTCGGCAATGAAAATTTTTCTGGTTTTAAAATTAGGTCAAGAACTTCTTTTAGATAATCTTTTGTAATTTTAGAAAAATCAGATCTTTTAGTTTCCAGCCCCATAGCTTTTACTTCAGAAACTTTATTTCCTTCTTTGCTAATAATATAAAGAGCATATCTTTTTTTAGCCAAGAATAAACCTCTTTTAATGACTAATTCATTCTTTAATTCTAACCTATTTTTATCAATAGATATATTATGGTTTAAAACAATTTTCTTTATAATATCATTGTTTAAAAAATTCTGAATTTCTATATTTAAATTATTTACTATTTTTATTTTTTCCTTTTCTGATTTATCTTTATCCATCAATGATGAGTAACACAGGAATACAGAATCGGTATCACCTGTCACAAGGTTTTGAAATTTTATATTCATATTATCAGTAAACATCTGTTGTTTAGTTATATCCACATATTCAAATTTAGAATTAGTCTTTTTTGCTTCAATATAATTTTCAGAAGATATCATTACATTTTTAATAGCTTCTTGGCCACTTAATGTAATTGATCTTGCAGAATCAACATTGAAAAATCTAAATACTTTATTTCCTAATCCTCCGTACAAACTATTGGCAATAATTTTATAAATATTTTGTCTTGTATCATATAAATTTTCTTTATCTTTATCTCCTGCATTTAAAGCATCAAACATTTTATTTTTATATGATTTTCTTGAACTTAATAGCATTTCAACAATTTCAGCATAAAATGATAATTCAGAATCATGACTTTTAAAGAAACACCCATTAATTGTATATATTAAATTACTAGATTTAATTTTATTTAATAATTCTTGTTTCGAAATAGTTACTAATTTGTTATGAAAAGTTGGATCAATAATAACTTCAATCTTCTCTGGAAGCTTATCTGGATTATATGTTAAATCATATCCTAATTGATAATCCTTAAGTTTCATTACAAATGTATTAATACCAATATTATATGTTAAAATAAGTGATGGGTATAGAGAAGTAAAATCAAAATCAACAATATAGTCATGTATTCCAACAATTGGTGTTTGTACATAAGCTCCTTCAAAACTTTTATCTTGTTCAATAATTTCAGAATTTTTAGAAGCATATCCCTTTTCTTTTAAGAATGATACTAATAATGAATCAACTTGACCTAGTACAGATTTAGATCCTCTAAAACTAGATTTACAAACTTTCTTTAATTCCCCTTGAAGAAAAATATGTTTTAATTTTTGATCTAGTTCTTCTAATAAATCAACATCATTAATATTATAAGCTATTGCTCGATTAATATCTTCTCTAAAGATTTTTGAAAAATTAATACCTTTTTCTGTTTTTCCCTTTTTCAATTCAAAATTTCCAATAAAATCTAAAGAATAACTTTCTCTTCCTTCTTTTGCAAATGTTTTATATAATTCCAACATATCCAAAAATACTATTCCTGCAGCATCTGGATAAAATTGATATTTATTATAATCGGCTTCTCCAAATCTTGACATTTTAGTACAATCAACATTTATCTTTTTTGATCTTTTAATGATGTATTGCATATCAAATTCATTCGAAAACCAGCCACTAATGAAATCACATTCTAAACTCCTAATATCATTAAAGAATGTTGATAATAATAATGCTTCTGAACTACATATAACAATTTCTTTATTACTAATATCAATTGTTTGATTATTTATTTTTAATACTTTTGGATCCAACACCAATGATTTTTTAATACCATTATATGAATATCTAATAATTGCTATTGGATCATTTGCATCATATGCACTACTATTAACTTTTGTTTCAGAATATGTTTCAATATCTAAAAACATTATGTTTGTTGGGATTTCTGGTTCATCTTCTTTCTTTAATAAATAATAATCCATTGCATGTTTAGTAGTAAGCTTTAAATCTCCTTCATATGTTATTTTTGGATTTAGAGAATATCTTTCTTTGTATGATACTTTAACTTGTTTTAATTCTTCATATTTTACAACTTTTCTAGCTTTCGTTTCGTCCTCTATCTGATAACAAACATAGTCATCTGTTGTTTTATAATACTCTTTTTTATTATTTTTATCTCTAAAGATATATAAAATTTCATTTGATTTAGTTAAAAATTGAACATCAATTAATTTATAATTTGATGTATAATACTTATCTGGAATTTTATAATAAAATACCCCGCTTTTAGAATTAATAGTTTTTACTATTTCTGTTTTCTCAGTGTTTAATCCAACTAATTCAGCAACCTTTTTCATATCATTTTCAAAGGTTGGTTCCAAAGATTTTACTCTATTAATATATGAAGGATGTAACATAATGAAAACATTCTTATTATTCCATTTAAATGTTTCACCTCTTATATTAGTAATCCCAGTTCCTTTAGGTAATAATCCAAAAGCTGAAACAGGAGAAGCCCCCAATAAAACTATTAAATCTGGATTACATTCATCAATAATTTTAAAACAATTTTTTTTACATCTTTCAATAACTACCGGATCTGGATTTCCTGTTGTACCATCTTCATTTAAAGTTTGACATAAGACTACATTGGTTAATAAATACGGAAGTTTATTTAATTCAAATTTCTCAAAATATTTTCTGAAAAGTTTTCCAGCTTTACCCACTAATGGTTTTTCTTTTTTAATTTCATCTTTGCCAGGATTTTCTGCAATAAAAATAATTTTAACTTCATTTAAATATTTAACATTTGTTTCCAAAATACATGATGGTTCAGAAAACAAAGAACATTCTAAACAATCAGCATATGAATTTTTAATACTAAACATACATATTACCTTTCATCTAACATTTGATATTTGTTCAAAGGTTAAAGATAAAATTCTTAGAATTTATGTTAAAGTTATAATTACTATATATATAACTATTTAAATAAGATAGAAAGTTTTTGTATCTTATTAAAAAACTAAAATTGAGGAGGAGAAACATGTATTTAAAAGAAGAGGAGATAAAATCAGCAGAAAGTTTTTTTAACCTCAAAACGAAGTATGATATCAAAAAGATTATAAACAGATTTGTTAAAGGGGATATTCATAATCCAGAACGAATCTCGGCAAAAAATAATCTATTGATTCATTTAATTGAAACCTATAATCTTCCTTTTAAAATTGATGTTTCTATTCGACAACAATGCAAAGTTTGTTCAGGAAGAGGATTTGATATTGTTCCATTCGTAACAGAAATGACCAAATGTGTTTTACGTGTATACAAAGATCCATCCGGCAAAAATATTTACGAAGGTTGTAATGGAACTGGTTTTCAAATTGATCAATGTAGTAGATGTGAAGGAACAGGAAAAATTGGAGAAAATCCCTGCCCAACATGTTGGGATAAACTACGTAAAAATAGCAGAGGGACTTATCTTTATAAAAAGACCAAGAATTTTCCTGGAAAGAAATGTCTGATTTGTCAAGGAACTGGTCAAGTAAAAAAGGCAGTAAAAAGAGAAACCGAGATTTCGGAATTACATATTTGTAAAAAATGTAATGGATCTGGAATTAATGATAACATTGGAACTCCTCTTATTAGTCCAGAACTAATGATAGATATCCAAGATCTTGTAAGAATTACAAATGAGGTATTCGATAGTAAATAATTAATCAAATTCACAAAAACTTCAAAATCATGGAATTACTTTTCAATCTCCATGATTTTGAAGTTATTTTTTAAAAATTCAGAAACCGTTTCTTTTTCTTTTTTTGTTCTTTTTTTCATACCTTTTTGTTTTTTAATTGTTTCTGGTTTTTCTAATCCTAATGAATAATATATATCTTGTTTTGTTTCCATTTTATCTACAATATCACACAACAAAGATATATCATACTTTTTCATAATTGGAATCTTTTTTCTTAGAGACTCAAAAAGTTTTGTGTTTTTAGTTCTTGAAATATAGGGTAAATTTTTTCTCTGAATATTAAAATCAATAACACACTTTTTAAGAAATTTCATTAATTCTTCTTTTTCTATATAATATAAACCTATATTATTAAAATATTCATTCAAAAAATGATTTAATTTCCCTTGATTTAAAAACATTGAAATCATAAAGTGATGATTAATTGGAGAGTTATAATTTAATATATTAGGGATTCCTTCCCCAGATGGAATCCTAGATTTGGGGTTCCCGTCAAATAACCAGTTGGCGAAAACAACATAGGGGCTTACAATTTTTTCAGTCATATTAATTTCTCTATATTTTCCTTCACTTGTTCTCTATTTGGAAATTTATCAAACATAGTTAGTCTGTAAAATTTCCACCCTTCATTTTCGATTCTTTCTCGTCTGTTTTTATGATATTGAATATGTTCTTCTGTATCAAAATGATAATAACCATCAAATTCAATTGCTATTTTATATTTTGGAATTGCAATATCTAAAAAATAATTAAGAACACCAAATTGAAGTTCACAATCTGGATATATTTCTTTAACAATATTTCCTAAATTTATTTCTTGTTTAGATATTTTTTTAATTGCTTTATGAACTCTTTCTGATCCACCATTTAACATTCTTTGTCTTTGAGCTTCTTTAAATTCTTCTGAATGACATGGTTTTCTAAGCTTCTCTTTAGTTTGTTCTGAATGTTTATATCCTTTTCTTGATTCGACCCTCTTTTTAATTTCATCAACCGATGGTTTCCAACCTTTCTTTTTTTCTGACATCTTCTTTCTAGCTTCAGGTGGATGATTTATCCACCCACTTTCTTTTTTCTTCTTCATGGCATTTTTAATATTTTGTTTAGTTTCTTCACTAGCTGGCTGACCTTTATTTGAAGAAGATATTTTTAACCTAGTTTCTATACTATGAACATTCCCTTTATGAGATAAACTATTTTTCTTTCTAAAACCTATACAAGAGTTTGGTGTATTACAGCAACAAAATTTTCCATTTTTTAATTTAAATATTGCTTTTTGATTACACCAAAAACAAGTGTTCATTTACTAACCTCTATATGATTAGAATTTTCAAATTCTTTATCCCATTCTAATAATATTTTTTCATCTATTTCTAATTTTAGATCTTCCTCATACTTTGGAAGAATTACATTCTCTATATCTATTTCTCTAATTAACTTAATACCAGCAGTATCAAAATAACTTACAACATCATCAAAAGAAATATTACTACAACTAAAATCTTTTATAATAAGAATATTTGATTTATGAAGTTTCATTTCTCGTAAAACTGATGGAAAATCATTACTTATCACAGGTTTTAATTCTATTCTATATTTATGACATTTAGAAAAATCCAACCTCTTACGGTTTCGGTTTATCCAATCAGAATATGATTCGTTAAAACAACACACAATATTATATCCATACTCACATTCAAATTCAACATCTGAACCTTTAACTTCAAAATTTGCTCCATCATCATATAATAACTGAGTATCCTCTTTTAACCACGATATTCCTTCTTTAAATTGTTTAATTGATGATCCACCATATTGATATAATATATCTCTTGATTCAGAAGAATTGTCTTTCATACGAAAATATAGTTTTTTTAGTTCATTTAAACAATGACTTGTATCATATTTTAAAAAATTTTCATCTAATAAATATGTTAATTTAAGTCTATGTTCCCTCTTTAAAAATTTAATTTGCATCTCGTTATGTTCTGGAGTGTCTACTGGAACTGAAGTGAAATTATTAATAACCAAATTATAAAATTGTGGATATCTTTGTCTAATTCCATCTTGTTCACTAATCCATTTTACATAGCTTTGATCTTCAAATAATCGTTCTATTGGTTGTCCTTTGAATTTTCCAAAAGGAACCAGTTCTTGTTTAACTTCTTGCATATTAATATTCCTTTCTATAGTTCACCTTATCTTTTATTTGATTTAACCTTTCATTTGATTCACTATATTCTCATAAAAATTTTCACATAGATTATGACATAACAAAGTTTCTGGTGGTTTTACATCTTTATATAATGAAATCCAAATTTTCATACTCAAATCCTCGTATGTATTATATAAAAATTCTTTTGGTAATAATTCCGGATATGAAAATTTATTAGGAGCTAAAACTATAGTTCCATTCATAATAGCTTCTAATGCTGAAAAACCAAATGTTTCTTCTTTTGTTGTAATTAAAAGAATTTTAGCAGAACTTAAAAATTTATAATATTCTTCCCATGAATTACATTCTTTTCTTACGATATTTGAAAAATCTTTTTCTACTTGTTTTTCTATAACTGTTGTTATTTTTTGAATAGATGGTCTAGCCACAGAAATTATATCAAATTCTTTTTCAGTTCTAAAAGTTTTAAAAGGTGGAATTGGTAACCCAATAACTACTGTATTATTCCATCCTAATTTATTTTGATGATATTTACTTCCAACAAAAACTTTTTTAAATAATTTTGCATGGGCACTTTCACATGAGAATTTTATCATATTGAATACATCAAAATTATTTTTAGAAGTTGCATGACAATAACAATATGCATTTTTAATTGGTTTATGATAAAGAATATTTGCAAAAAAACCTGGATATGAAATATCCATAAAAAGTAAAGTATCATCTTCCTTTAAAACTAAATCTAAATATTCTTTAACTTGTTGAAATTCAAAATCAATCGAAGCTTCTTTTGGTGCAAATAAACCAAAATCACTTTTTAATAGTTTGGATGTTATATATGCTTCACCCAAAATTATTATTTTATCATAATATTTACTTAATTGTTTTGGGAATTCTTCATAAAAAAATTCTTGATATCTTAGTTTTGTAGGATATTGTGGAACAAATATCAATCTCGACATTCATAATTCCTTTCTCATTCTTTATATACATAACACTTTTTCTTTTCATCCATTTTTAACTTTTTTAATTCTCCATTCCATGATTTGATTGTAATTTCTTTCTCATCATTACTTTTTGAAACAACATTTAATTGATAATAACTTTTAATTCCAAACATGTTTTCTGCCAATACTGATTCAATCATAGAAACTTAGATCCTCCAAAAATATAATTTAGTTGATTCCTTGTTTGCTCCAATTGTATATTCCAATTATATCAAAACAAATTAAAATGAAATTTTGAATTAAAAGAAAATAATGTTGAGTAATGATTGCAAAGTAGCTCCAAAAAATACATGCGATTATAAAAATATATAATCCAATTTTTTTAGGAATTGAAATAAATAATGCCCCAATAATTGTTAAAGCGAATGCGATAAATTCTATTATCGTTAAATAATCCATTTATTATAACCTTCGAACAAATAATATTTTGCCTCGTATCTCCATAGATTCTTTTGACTAGGATATACTTTTTCTAATAATCTTCTTTTTCCTTTAAAATCTTTTACTTCATGTATATATGGTGCCTGCATATTAATATTATAAAAAATTACGTTTAATCCCTGTCTTAAGAAGTCTTCCCCTTGTGCACCCCATTTTCTATGATCAGGATGAAATTCAAAATAAGGATCTGGGAAATATAAAAGATTTTTTGGATTTAGAAATATAGGTGGGATATTTTTTTGAAACAACTGAACTTGAATATTTGGAATATGTGTTTTTAATTTTAAAGATTCTTGTTTTCTTTCTTCATCATCTTGCATATAAATAATTATTGGTTTTATTAAAGGATTATTGATTATTTTATAACATCCAATTATTTCATCATCATAATGAGGTGCTAGAATAATAACTTCAATTTTATTATTTTCTTGCATTTTTCAAATCCTTTTCTCTTATTAAAATATCTAAATAAATAAAATCTATACCGAAGAATATAACAAAATCTTAGATTTTATATTATTTAGACTAAAAACTCTATAAGATTCTTTAAAATCTTCCAGAGAACTTCGATATTTCAATTTCAAAGTTTTTGTTATCTGAAATAATTCTTTCCAATTCTTAAAAATTAAATTTTTTGATTTATTTCTTTCTTCCACAGATTCGATAAATCATCAAAATCTATAAGTTTTGGATAAAACCACCCAGATTTAAATTTATGATAACCTCGTCTAGAAATTTCGATTGATGAAGATACCATGTCAGGAAACCTATCACCATGCAATAAATTTCCGATAAAACTTGAGTAAACAGGATTTACTTGAATAAATTCTATCTTATTTAAATTACACCTTTTATTTAAATTTGAAATTAATTTATTTCTGTTCCAACAGTTGTTTATCAATCTATTGAATTTTCTACCTTTTTTATGATCTTTTGTAAGGATCTCTAATTTTTCCAAACTGAATTTTTTGCATTGGTAGAAAATACATTTATTGATCAAAAATTTAGAAATTTCAAATAATTCAAAAGTTTTTTTATTATTTTGATAAATTTGTTTTTTAGAATTTGATGAAACTTTCAGATTTTTATTTAATTCTTTATTTTCAATTATGCCAGAATCTAAAATTTTAAAGTTGTCATTTTTGCCAAATTCTAAAACTGACCATCCTAAATAATTTGGATTTAAATCAATCCCGAAAATTCTGTTATTTTTTAAGGTTTTATTTTTTTCAAAAACAGTTTTTGTCTCATCGTATGAAATAATTATATAATCAAAATGTAATTTTATAGAAAATGGAATTTGTCTTTGTTTTGATAAATCTTCAATCAAACATAATTGTTTTTTTAGCTTTTTTCGTAATTTTGGCAGTCTAATGGGTATTTTTATACCAAATTTTGGTTTAAAAATAATTTGGTTATTTTCTAAAACATCTAATTTGAATTTTCTATTTCCTGATTGTGGGGATTCTCCTTGAATTGTTAAAGGTAATAATCTTGATAATTTAAATTCTTCTTTTGAAATTTTATTTTCAATTCTTTTCTTAAACAATGTTTTTGATCCAAAAATAACTTTCCCGGAATTATCTTTTTCAAAAACATACAAAGCTTCTTTTAAGGCACATTGTACAAACCAAGAATCGCAAAATTTATTCAAAATATTTTTAGATTTTATCAAATGTCTGATAGATTTTTCATTTAACCCATCAACAAATCTATTATAAGAAAATCTAAGAATCGAATTAAATTCTTTTAAATAATTTTCAAAAATATTTTTAACTTGATCATTTAATTTGATCGGAAGTTTTATTGAAATCAATTTCTTTTAAAAACTCCTTTTTAATTTTATTTAATTTTCTACGATGACTATACATTTTCATATAAAAATAATATCTTCATTTATTATTTGTTCTATTATTTTTTTAAAAATTCCAAATCATTAAATATCATCAAAAACAACTGGAATTTTATTTTGAACTTCTAGTAAAAGTGGTTTCATTATTTCTTCCATTTGAGGATGAGGATTTCCTGCAGATCCAACTGCTCTTAATTTAAAAATATGTCTCCATTCCCTAAGATTTGCAGTGGTTACAATTTCTGTTTTTAAAGAATTTGGTAATACTGTTCTTGCTTCTTGAGGACTCCAACCATTTGATATTAATTCTTTATATGATTTTTCAGAATCAGATAAAATTTTTAACCAATTATATAAATTCCAATTTGTTTTTCTTTGATTTTTATAAATAATTGGAAGAATATTTTCATTATAAATAAATGAAGTTGCACTTGGAAGGGGATCATTATTATAACGATAAATCCCTTCTTCTAAATCTATCCATGGTGGTATAATATAGATAATATCATTACCAAATTTCTCATCACAATAATTACAATATCTTGTACTTTCTTGAGAAAATGCACATAATCTATGTCTAACTAATTCATGTGAGACACCTCTATCAATAATAAATCTAACTGTAAAACTATAATGCTCTATTGTAGATTCATGTCCTCTTTTAATTATTCCTCTAATAAATTTTTTTGTTTTTTCAAAATCATCTGCTTTATCTTCAGTTTTATAACATGTTCTTGCTGCTTGTTCTATATGTTTTAAAATTTTTTCCCCATCAATTTCTGATTCAATTATATAATATGGTTTTATCAATTTCATTTTTAAATTAATCCTTTCTTAAACATTTAGACCTAAATCATAATCTAATTTTAAAATGGTAAAAGGTTTTTTAACTAATGAAAAATTTGATGAACAATCTAACGCAAGTTCTATTTTTTTCATAGGATCCATTTTCTTTTTTTCTAAAACCCAAAATGCTCCTAACGCAAAATCCTCACCACAACCAGTTGCTTCATAATTCCTATTTGTTTCTAATATTTGAAAATTATCTTCAATTTTATATATTTTTTTATTATATCCTATTAAAAATGTACCTGGTACAATAGAAGTATTCTCAGAAATTTGAGCATACTTTTTTTCTTCATATTTATTCATTAAGACATCAAGAAAAATTGAAATCAAATATGTATAATCATCCATATTTTCTGGATGAACAGGAATTGAAAAATCATATTGTAAAATTTGACCCATTCTTAAGTAACCAGCAAAACCAAAAATCATTTTATTTTTAATAAATACTTTAGGGGTATTCAAAGTTACATAACTATATTCATTAAATGCTATAGAATCTCCCCCCATATAAATATTTCCTAATAAATCTCTATACGATGCTATACAAGTCATTCATCGATCTCCTCATTATTTTCATCAAATAAATATCTTGTTTTATAATTCTTCAATATGATCAATTATTTCATAAGTTTCTGATAATTCTGTATATTCATCTCTACTATTTTCATAACATCTTCTCAAATAATCTTTCCCTCCGTCGATTGCCACTTTTCCACAAGAACATGTAACAAAATCATGGCGGAATGTTGATTCAATAATATCTTTGCAAAAATTGCATTGAATCTTATTACTTTTTATTTTTTGCATAATATCCTCGATAAATAAAATTTTGATTAAAATCCTCCTTATATTTTACGTGTTAAAAATATAAGGAGGATTTATTTAAGTGATATTTAAAAAGTATTTTTAGAATTTAAATTTTTTAATCTTTTTTTGTCCTTGTTTTGGTCGGCATAGTTTTTAGAATATTCATAGTTTCAACCCTCAAATCCTGCCAAAGCTTTTTACTAACCTGAGCTTCTTTCCTTAGTTTCCCAGCGGCGACTTTTCTACCCTTTTCAAATTCAACAAGTTCTGCTTTCGCTACAACTAAACTAGCATCCAATTTTTCTAACAATTCTGATAAAACACTCATTTTCTAATCTCCTTTTAATAGTTTTTTGTTTACTTGTTTTTAATACCCTACAATTTCGTTTGTTACTTTTATTTTTAATTTAAAAAATTAAATATGTGGAAGCATCGAAAGTGCAAACCCATATTCATTTCTACAACTAAGATGATTCATAAAATCACCCATAAAATTCTGAATATAATTTTTATCTGTATATAATGTAATAGCAACACCTTCCACACAATTTTCTTTTTTATCATTATAATGTTTTGTTATACTTTCTGATAAAATTCCTGTTAAATTTCTTAATTGTTGAATATTATTACAAACCATTCCTGCTTCTTTACAAGCACTATATGTTTCATTTACAACATAATCTAAATCACTCAAATCTTCATCTACAATCAATCCAATCCAGCATGGCCATCCATTTACTAAATTATACTTTCTAATTGTAAGGGGAGAATAATGTTTTGATATCAAATTTGTATTTGTCAAATCATCATTAATTCCCATTCTGTTTCCTGATAACTGCCTTTCTTTTATAAGTATTTTTGCTGATTCATAAACACCATTTTCAATGTTCTCTTTTGATCCTCCGGTATTCGTCTTGCCCATCTTTTCTAATAATCCTTTCTAGTATATTTAAGTTTTGTTCTTTAAGATAAAAAAAGTTTCTTATTTAATTTTCATTTTTCTTATTAGCTAATAATAAAATTAAAACATTCTTCAATATTATTAAATCTTCCAACACTATGAAATTTTAACCATGGATTTTCTAATAATGAATTATCAGAACTAATTAAAAATACTGGAATACTTTTAGTATATGCATACATTATTTCCATAAAAGTCCCTACCATTATTTGTCCTTCTGGGACAAATTCTATTTTAGCAATTAATATATCACATTGATCAATCATTTTTTTATCTCGTCTTATAAGATAAATATCAGATAATTCCTTTCCAATATCTGCATACACCTCTTCGAAAGTTATCGTCATTGGATCTAAAATATTAAAATATTGTCCATAATTTTCTTTAACTATTTGTCTGTATTCCAGATCTTTACTATATCCTGCTAAATAAATTGTAAATCTTAATGTTTGTTGTTTTAAAGAATTATTATTTACCATCTATTATATCCTTTCTTTTTTAATTAAATATCAAATACTCTAATTTTCAATCCGGATTGTTCTATTAACCATTCCCCCATTTGATCATAACAAATTAAACTAGTAGTAACAACTTCTATAATTCCTGCGTTGATGATTTCAATTAAACATGGGGTGCACGGAACCGGACAATTGCAATATAGAATTCCATCTTTTACTGAAATACCATGTCTTGCAGCATTAACAATACAATTCCTTTCTGAATGTCCTGCTATGCACCATTCGAGACCTTGTCCACTACCATATCCTAAAACTCTTCTTGGGCATTGGTCTTTAACATTTTCAAAAAATAATTTTGTTCCAAAATCAGTTTTATCCTTTAATGTATTAATTAACTGATTATCGCTCAAATATCTCATAGAACAATGAGAAACACCTCTTGGAGGGCCATTGTATCCCGTGCTGAGAATAGATTTATCTTTTACAATAATTGCTCCAATTTGTCTTGATAAACATTTTGAATTTAAAGATATTGCTTTACAAATTGTAAAAAAATAATTATCCCACTTATTCATGCAAATTCCCCGTATCCACTAAAAATCTCGTTAGGTTTTATATTATATGTTTTTAATAGTTCCTTAATTAAATCTTTATTCATTCCTAATAATGGAGCATAAATCTTTATTGATTTAACGCCAGAAATTTCTAATAATTTATTCATTCTCCCGATATATTCTTGAAAACAATCAGGAAATTTTAATTCATAATCTTCCCAACTTGCCCCAAACCAAACCTCATTAATTTTTCTAGATTCAGCTATTCCAGCAGCAATAGAAAGAAATATTGTATTTCTTTGCGGAACATTATAAATATTAATATCTTTATATAATCCTTGAACTCCATTTCCAGTTAAAGCTGAATTTACATTATATCCTTCTAATTTAACTGTTAGATTTTTAATATTATTTTTTTTTAAATATTTTTTTGCATATTCTAATTCTTTAATATGTAGTTGATCATAATCAATCATTAATGCTAAAGGAAATCTTCTTGTATGTTTAGCAATCTCCATTAATAAAGTAGAATCAGCACCACCAGAAAATAAAATAATTAGATCTTCCATATATGGCATATTTATAATAAATCCTTTCTTTTTGTTTATTTGTTCTATTTGTTTTAAAAAATATCCTGTCTATCAAAAATCATTATTCTCCAAATTACTATATATATTAATATTTGAAATAAATAATAGAAAGGAATATTTTATGAAAGATATTATTAAAACTATGAAAGAATGTTGGAATGAAGATCCTAAAAGATGTATTGGTTATACAGTATTTATCACTCTAATTTTCATTTTTGGATTTACTATTTTGAGATTAATTCCATAGAAAGGAGAAAAAATCATGGATAAAGAAAATAAAATCGAGGAAGATACCAAAGAAAAATTCTATCAAAAACCATGGGTAATTGGAATAGTTTTGGTGTCTATTCGTATCGTTATCTGCTGTCTTGGTTTTCTTATTGCACAATCCATTGATAACGATGAAGTCGAACCAATTCAAAATCAAGATAATTTCTAATTTAACTATAAAAAAATAAGGAGAAATATATGTCAACATTACATCAAGATAATGCATTTTTGGAAATAGCTCTTGAAAATCTACCAAGACTTCTTTTAAAATATCGTTTAAGAAAAGCGAAACGAGGATTTCAAGAAGGTATTATAATGGATTGTATAAATACAACAGATCCAGTTTCCATCGCATGTGATCACGCTCTTAACAACAAAAAATTTAAACCAATTATTGATGGATTGGAAAAAGTTGATTCATTTAAAACTCAAAAGGAAACTGAAGTAAAGAATGCAATCAAGAAAAAAGCTGATGAATGGAAACATAATCCAAAGAAATCATTCCTTGGAAAAGTTCTAGATATAATAGTGAATTGCTGGCGCTAGAACAAAAAATAACTCCGACCTTCTTTTCATCGGAGTTATTTTTTACCATCAAATTTTATTTTTTTGATTTGATATTTTATAACAGAATTTTTGGGAATAGTTAAAATCAATCTTTCTGAATCTGTTATTGGTTCATAATCTTGCGATATAATAATACAACTTTCATCCTCATGAATAAATATTCCAACTGAATAGATTTCTTTTGGTTTAATGGTTTCTAAATCTTCTTTAGTAACGCAACCTTCAATTCTATAATATGTTGAATCTATCCAATGAATCATCACTATTTCAAAAATCATTTAAAAAATCACTCCCATAAATCTAGATTTAGTTTACAAATTATATTGATTTCAAATCTATTAAGATTATCAATTAATTCTTTTTGAATTGTATTATAATTTTTCAAAATATAATCTGTTTTTTCTATTAAATTATTTCTATTAAATTCAACTACACCACATTTTTTATAATATTTTAATAATCGAGTATCTTCATTAATTAATAAAGGAGTTCCTGATGTTAAAATTTCTGTAATAACTCTAGGACAGCCATCAATTCTATTGGAATTTACTATTCCAATTTTGCTTTGATTTAAAATATAATTTAATTCTGGTCTTTCCTTACTACCAAGATATTCTATATTTGTTACTCCTAATTTTTTAGATAGTTTGATACCATCTCTTGGATTATTTCCACAATGACAAAATTTTAATTTTCTTAAAAATTTACTTTTAGATATTTCTTCAATTAAAATATCTGTCCCTTTATATTTGATTTGACTAAAATTTGAAATAATACATATATCATATTTCTTATCTAAGTTTAAAGGTTTAAAGATGTTATCATTTGTTGTTTTATAAAATGGAACAGATTTATCATTTTTATCACGTTCGTCTTCAATTAAAATTTTATCATATATTCCACCATATTGTGGGAGCAATCTCTTACCAGCAGCCAAATATAATTTTAAACCAAAAAAATCAGGATCTTTTTTTGTTAATTCACAATATTGTGGAAAACCGCCGCGCCAAAAAGATATATCTGGTTTTGGATATTTAAATAATTCATTAATATCAGTAATCCATTTTTGAATAAATTTTTTCCCGTTAATTTCAAAAATTATATCCGGTTTTATCTTATCATATAATCTCCATATAATAACCTCATCAAAATAATTATTTTTTAAACAATTTAATCCAAATAATAAATAAAAATCATGACAATTATTTTGAAATTTTTCTAATTCTTTATATTCGTGATAATACTCTAAATTCCGAAGATTTGTTCTAAAAATGTATAACCGTTTCATAAAAATTTATTTATAATAATATCCTTTCTTTTTTGTTTAAAAAATTATTTGCATAATTCACATATAACATAATCTTTTCCATAATTTTTTCCACATTTACAAATCATTCCTTTATATAATGCTGGGTTTCCTACAACAATTTCATTTTTACCAACATTATTTATTACAACAGCTCCTGCTGATACTAATGAATATTCACCAATAGTATTACCACAAACAATTGTTGCATTTGCCCCTATTGAACAACCTTTTTTTAATATTGTTTGTTTAAACTCATTTTTTCTAGTTATTGTTGCTCTTGGATTTATTACATTTGTAAAAACAGCAGATGGACCTATAAATACATCATTCTCTATAATTAATCCTTCGTATATAGAAACATTGTTTTGTATTTTGACATTGTCTCCAATCCTTACGTTTGGCCCAATAGTTACGTTCTGCCCAATAGAACAATTTCTTCCAATTTTTACATTTGATAGAATATGTGAAAAATGCCAAATTTTTGTCCCTTCTCCTATTTCAACATTATTATCAATATAACTAGATTTATGAATAAAATATGATTTTTCTTTAAAGAATAAATTTTTAAATTTAAACAACCATTTTTTCAAAATATAATCCTTTCTCTTATTATTAATCTAAGATTTCACTATATTATAGATTCTAGATATAATTTTGCGATCATAATTATCACCATGATGTATTCCATCTGGCAAATCACCAGGCGAATAAATGTCATCAGTTGGAACATAAATAATTTTTTTCTCGTTAATATCTATTTTTTTAACATAATTTTTAATATTTTCATTAAACATTTTAAAATTTTCTTCAATTGTTGAACCATACATAGGTGCTGGCCCAACACATAATATCTTACCTTTATGATTCATTTTAATTATTCTATTTAAAAATTCAGTATACATATAAAATGTATTACTAACGGTTTCACCTGAAACTAGATTATTTCCACCAACAAGAATTATTATATTTTCTCTTTTCACATAATCCTTGTAACGTAACCATAAATTTAAAATTGAACCATTAATAGCAAAATTGGAAACTAATGTATTACCATACCATCTTGACATCCTATCTCCCATTTGGTATGCAGTTGAATCACCATAAAAAGTGAATTTTTTAACTTCCCATGTATATTTAATTTTACTACCAAGAATATAACGACTCCATATAAATTTAATAAATGATGTTAATTTATTCATTTAATCCATCCTCCTTGTTTATTATATATTTTTTGTTAATATTATAATTTCATGTACCACATTAAATTTTCATTATTATAATAATTAGATATATTACCGATATTATAATTTCTGTGATTATTGTTGCATTTTAAAGTATCATCTTTAGCTAACCATAAACATTTTATTGGTTGCCATTCCTCTCCCCCTTCATAATATCTACACAATCTAAAATAATTTGGTTGAAATGGACACTTATAAGCATTTCTATTCATATTTTAAATTAATTGATTCCTCTCTATTTGAAATATAAATATATTTGATAACATTCTTTTTTCTATTCTACCTCTCGTATTCATAAATTTAAAAATGCTTTGATAAGTAAATTCGTTTATTTAACATCTCTTTTCCATATCCATATATATTACTGTGATGTTCTAACCACCAATGTAAAAACATAACATCTTGTGGTTTAATTCCTTTATTTTCAAAAATTATTTTTTTATACATTTCCCAATATAAATTATCCATATCAATTGAATTCAAATCAAAATTTCCAATAGATCTTACTTGTTTTCCTTCGGTTGAAATCATTCCTTCAAAATCAACATTTAATTCTAAAGCTAAATCTAAGCCATGTATAAAAAGATTATACCAGATTCCTCCAGTTATTTTAAAATTTCCTTTATCAGAATTTAAATATTTTTCATTCCTAACCATTTTTATTTTAACTGTTTCTTGTGGTAAATTTTCTAAATATCTATATTGTAAAACAATATTAATTCTATTATCATCAATTGGTGGTTGATATGGCAACCAAGCGGGTTTTTCACAGATTATATTTTTATCATATTTTAATCCCATTTTTAAATAATTATAATGTGTAAAGCTTGGACTACAAATAACTAACCAATCAAATTCATATACAAACAAATCTTCTGGTCTTTGAAGATTTGTTAAAATTGGATCATAAATATTAATTATTTTTCCACCAATTCTCTCAATTGCTTGTTTATGTTTTTGAAAAATGTATCCTGAACCTATAACTCCAAAAGTTAAAGACATTTTATGATCCTCGTTCATTACTTTATTGAATTTTAGCATCTTCTTTCTTAAAACTTTTAATTTTTCTAATAGGAACTTCCAGACATCTTAATCCAGTAATTGCTAGAGAATATAATGTAATATGTCCAGCATTGTAGATATTTCTATTTAAATCAATATTAGGAATGTTTCTAAATCTTTTATGTGCTATCGTATATTTTTTATGTATATTATTTTCAATTAGATAATCAAAAATTATTTTTCTAATATATTCTATTTTATATTCAGAATTAAAATCTACTTTTAAATGAAAAGATCTTTTTCCACTAAATCTGATTTGTAAACCCTTTGTAAAATTAGCTCGATCTAAAATATTATAAATGGTTATTGTTGCATCTTTTGCTTTATTAAAATCATCTGTATCGATATCTATTATTCCATATCGAGAAAATCTATCCATCGTAGAATGAAAACTTAAAGTTCTTCCACTAACAATTGTATTATAATCAGAAGGAGTTAATCTAATTAACTCTTTTGATTTATTTTTTCTTATAACAGTTGTTTTATTTAAACCAGTTGCAAAGAAAACAATTAGAACTTTTCCAATAGTTTCTTTTAAAAGATTATTTTTAATTTTTTGATAGTAATTCCATATCTCAGATTCTCTTAAACCTTGTGGATAATATTCATTTTTTAAAATTATTGTGTATGGATTTTTCGGATATGACATGTAATAAACCTTTTGTTTTTTGTTCATAAAATTGAAAAAATTATCTAAAATTTTTCAGAACATTTCAAATTCATCCTTGGGTCTAAAGACCACAAGGTTTTCTTTGAACACTTTATAAAAATGAAATGTCCATCTTATAATTCTAAAATAGAAGTAAATGGTATGGTCAAATTAGAAACATTAGAGAAACATATATTAGAGAAACAGTCTTCATTAAAAGAAAAATTTCAATGTACAAATAAAAATTGTATAGCAAATCAAAAAAATATTTACTGGAATGTTGATGGTGAAACATATGGATGATTACAAGATGTAACGAGATATTTTTAAATTTTTAAAAAAAGAAAACTGAAAAATAAAAGAATCAATGAAATACATTATATGATTTTATTAGTTTAAAAAATGGAAACTGTTTTCCCATTTTTTTCTATAGATTTTAATTTATCTAAAATTTTTTGTCCAGTTTTTCCATCACCATAAAAATTCTGATTAAAATTATCATTATTATTTTCTATAAAAATATTAAAAGCTTTTATAATTTTCTGTTCATTTAATCCTGTTAATACATTCATTTGTGTTTCTAATAATTCTATCCATTCAGTTTGATTTCTAAGAGTTATACATGGTGTTTTTGCGAAGTATGCTTCTTTTTGAATTCCTCCGGAATCAGTAAATATTATTTTTGCATTCTTTTCTAATTCAATCATATCTAAATATGATACCGGATTTGTAAATATAATTTTATCAAAATCTTCAAATTTAAAATAATTCTTTTTTAAAAAATTATAAGTTCTAGGATGCATTGGAAAAACAATATTATAATTTAATTTATTTAAAGTTGATAATAATAAAAAAACATTTGAAAAATTATTAGTATTTTCTTCTCTATGTAATGTTAAAAGACAATAATTCTTATGAAGTAATCCCAATAAATTAAATACTGAAAATTCTCGAGATGATTTTTTACTATAATATAAAAAAGAATCATACATTATATCTCCAACTAATTCAACATTTTTAGTAATTCCTTCTTGTTTTAAATTTTCTACAGATATTTTTGTTGGGCAAAATAAAATTTCAGAAATATGATCAGTTAATTTTCTATTAATTTCTTCTGGCATTTTTTTATTAAAAGATCTTAATCCAGCTTCAATATGTATTATTGGAATATGTAATTTTGATGCAGTCAATGCACCTGCTAATGTTGAATTAGTATCACCATAAACTAATATAAAATCAGGTTTTTCATATAATAATATCTTTTCAATTTGCTCGATCATTCTGCCTGTCATTGATCCATGTGACAAATTGGAAATATTCAAATTATATTTTGGTTTTGAAATTTCTAATTCATTAAAAAATATATCTGACATCATAGAATCAAAGTGTTGACCAGTATGTATAATTATTTCTTCAAGATTAGATTCATTAACGATCAAATTTGATAAAACAGAAGCTTTAATAAACTGAGGTCTGGCACCAATTATAGTAGCAATTTTCATAACTTTTTATATTCTCTCAACCAATCAACAAATTTTTTAATTCCATTCTCAAATTCTATTTTAGGTTCAAAATTTAAAATTTTTCTTGATTTAGTTAAGTCTGGATTTGCTTCAACTATATCACCATCTTGTATTGGTTCATATTCTTTTATTGGTTTAATATTTAAATACTTAGAAATACAATCAACTGAATAATCAATATTAACCAATTTTTCAGAGCCAAGATTGAATTTTTCAATATTACCTTCTATTGTTAAAGTTGCAATTATTCCTGTGATTAAATCATCGATGTATGTCCAAGATCTTTTATTTTTTCCATAATTAAAAAGTTTAATTGGTTCCTTTTTTAAAATTCCTTCAGTCCATTTCCATAAAGATAAATCTGGTCTTCCCCACGGTCCATATGCAGAAAAGAATCTTAATCCAATTGATTTTAATCCAAACATTTCAAAATATGAATCTGCTATTAATTCAAAAGCAATTTTGGTTGCACCATATAAACTAATTGGATTTGATAAATTCATATCTTCATTCCATGGTATTTTATTTTTTCCATAAACGGAAGCTGATGAGGCATATATAAACTTTTCACATTCACATTTTTTTGCAAAATCTATTAATTTAAAACTACCAAGAATATTACTGTTAATATAAGATTGTGGATTAATTAAACTATATCTAACTCCTGCTTGTGCAGCCAAATGAATAATTAAATCAACTTTTGGTAAAATATCATAAATTTTTTCATCCTCAATCTTTCCATTTATAACATCTATATCATTTTTTATTAATTCATATCTATCATATTTTATTTGAGGATCATAGTAATCATTAAAATTATCGATTCCAATAACGTCATGCCCCAACTCTAATAATTTAATACATGTATGAATTCCTATAAATCCGCAACAACCGCTGACTAAAATTTTCATTTTTAATTTCCTTTTAAATGAAAACTTGATTTCTAATTTCTTTTAAAACATCAATTACATAGTCAATTTGATTTCTTTTTAATTTATAAAATAATGGTAATCTAATTGATCTATTATAAACATCTTTTGAAACTTCACAATTATCTTCCAAATTATTATAACAAGGTTGAATATAAGAGCAATACGTTCCTATTTGGCATTGAATACCATTATCTTTTAATAATTGAATCAATTTATTTCTATTAACTGAAGGGGTTACTAAACAACTATATCCTTGATAATTATGCGTGTTTCCCCTTCCTTTTCTAATATAAGGGGGCTTAATATAATCTATTTCTTTTAATCTTTTATTCCAATATCTTGCTAAAGCATTTTTCTTTTTAATAATTTTATCTAACTTTTTAAATTGAGCAATACCAACTGCAGCAGCTAAATCACTAAGTTTATAATTAAATCCTATATTTTCAAATACAGGAATTACAAATTCTTTACTATTTTCTCTATTCCATGTATTTAAACCAAATGTTGCTAAGCTCCTTACTTTTTTTGCAATTTTATCATCATTGGTAACTAATAATCCACCTTCCCCAATACCAACACCTTTTGTTGCATGCATTGAAAAGCATCCGATTTTTCCAATAGTTCCACAAAATTGTCCTTTATATTTTGACCCCATTGCACATGCAGCATCCTCAATAACTGGAATATTTTTTTTGTTTGCAATTTTTATTATTTTATCCATATCCGCAGATTGACCAAAAGTATGAACAACAATGATTGCTTTTGTTTTCTTTTTATTGATTTTCTTTTTTAAATCTTTATAATTCATATTGTATGTTTTTGGTTCTATATCAACAAATACTGGTTTCATTCCACAATATTTAACAGCATGTCCTGTCGCCGGATATGTATAATCTGCAACAAGAATTTCTATTTCTTCATTTTCTTTTATTTCAATTTCTAATCCTAATAATGCTAAATGTAAAGCTGTTGTACATGATGAACAACATATAACATGTTTAATACCTAAATAATCAGAAACTAATTTTTCTAATTCAATATTTTTTGGACCTTTTGTTAACCAACCGCTTTCAAGAACTTTTTTGATTTCATATAATTCATTTTTATCAATCCATAGTCTACTTAATGGTACATTCATTTTTTATTCATTCTCCTTTGCATTTTTAAACCATTCAAAAGTTCGCTTTAATCCATCATCTAAAGAAACTTTTGGTTGGTATTTTAATATTTTTTTGGCTTTATTAATATTTGGAATTCTTAATTCTATATCAGAATATTTTAATTCTGTAAATTTAATTTTTGATTTTGATTTTGTTATATCTATGATCTTTTTTGCTAATCCAATAGTAGTTATAGTTCCTTCAGGATTTCCCATATTCAGAATCTGACCAATTACCTTTTTGCTTTCGATACACTTAAATATAAAATCAATAGCATCATCAATATAACACCAAGATCTTATTTGTGATCCATCCCCATGTATTTCAATAGTATCATTTTTCAAACACTTTTTTAAGAATATTTGAATGGCCCCCTCTCCTACTTGATTTGGTCCATAAATATTAAAAGGTCTAATAGAAATTACAGGGATTTTAAATTGTTTAAAATAAGAAAAACATAAATGTTCCCCTGCTAGTTTACTAACAGAATAACTCCATCTTGCTTCATCCACAGTTCCTAAAGTAGTATTTTTATCTTCTTCTAATTTATATGAATATTCTCCATATACTTCACTAGTAGAAAAATTTATAAATTTATTAATTTTAATTCCACTATCAACAATAGCTTTTAAAATTAAATAAGTTCCGATCATATTTACTTCCATTGTTTTAACAGGATTTTTTAAAACATTATCCACGCCTGCTATTGCCGCTAAATGAATTATAATATTTGGTTGATGATTTTTAAATAATTCTACAAAATTAGCATTTAAAATATCTAAAGTTATCATTTGAACATTATCTAAAAATTTGTAATTTTTAATGGCATTTCTTGAAAAATTGTCACATATTATAATCTTATATTTTTTTTGAAGATTTAAAACTAAATTTGATCCTATAAATCCGCCGCCGCCAATTAAAAATATTTTTTTCATTTAAGTGAATTCTCCTTGAATATTTCCTCTTTAATCATTTTTCATATTTTCTTGTAAATTTACTATAAAATGATTTTGGTACTAATTGTAATTTATACATAATCCAAAATAATGGTTTTAATATCTCAAATAATTTTTTATAGGTTTTATAATTCTTGTAGCTTTTCTTTGAACTATTCATAATATTTTTAAATTCTAGATCAGAAAAATTTAATCTTACTTTAATTTCTGATAATATTTTCTGATCAAAAATTTCAGGCTTTTTAATTTTTTCTAATGCTTCTTCCCTGCTTAATTTTTTTGATCTTATTAATCCAGAATATTCACAATATCTTAAATCAATTCCAAACTTTTTTGGGCAATAATAATTATTAGCAAAATAAGAAGATCTATTTTCCATATGATGACCACCATACCATTGCCAATCATAAGTATCCTTTAGAAATCTTTTCACATATTCTTTATCATAATCAATATAATACAATGGTCTTATTTTTTTTATTTTATTTATTAATATCCATTTAAACCACTTAGTGATATATAGATTTGGAATTGTATTTATATTTTTAAGTTTCCCAAATTTTTGATGAACACTATCTCTATATCTTGCATCCATATATACCCAACCATGTGGAGTAATTCCTTCAGTTCTAAAAGAATGACCTTCAAAAATATATTTTATTCCAAATTTTTCACACGCTCTATAATGTGTAGTAGCTAATCCTATATCAGTGGCAAGATCTGATTCCGGGATGGATGCTAATAAACAAGATCTAAATATGTCATCATATTCATTATTATCACAAACATCACTATATAAATCTATTTTTAAAGGTTTTATAATCTTATAAATATTTTCTATTGCTATTTTAGAATTCCAAGTATTATCAAAATGAGCAGCAAGAACCCTTAACCCTAATTCTTTACACATATGAAGAAGATAAGATGAATCACATCCCCCAGAAACACCAACCACAACATCATATTTTTTATTTTTTGATTCTTTTTTTATTTTATTAGTTATATTTTGTAAAATATTCCAACCTTTATTACCTGTTGGATATTCTTTATCTAGTTGATCATATTCCTTACAATAATTACAAATTCCATCTTTATCAAATTCTATAAATGGAATTGAATCATCATAAATACATCTTGAACAAATCATATTATTTTCCCATTTGTTTATAAATTTCATTAAATTTAATCTTATTAATTTCTTCCTGAATCTCTTCTTCCGATAATGTTTTTATAATTTTTGCAGGAGTTCCTCCTACAATACTATAATCAGGTATATCTTTTGTAATTACGGATAGTGGTAAAATAACAACCTTATTACCAATACTAATTCCATGATATATTACAGTAGGCCCACCAATAAAACATCCATTCCCTATTTTAGATTTTTTTCTAATAATTAAAGGACTCCCAGAATAATTTTCCATTCCAACATTTGTTAGCCAGCTAGTATGAGTCCATATAAAAACAGATAATCCTATGCTAGTGTGATCTCCTATTTCTAATCCTCCAGAAGCATCTATTATTGAATTTTCCCCAATCCATACATTTTTTCCACATTTAAAATTTTCTGGATTTATTATTTTTGCCCCTTCCCGCATTCTACAGCCTTCAGGCAGATTAAATAATTCAGCCCTTTCATCATCTGTCATTACACCACTAATAAATCTTTTTAAAATATCATCTCTTAATTTATTATTTCTATCTTTATTTTTAAACATTGTTATCTTTCTCTTTTAATAATTTATTAAAAATTGTTTTGAATCTCTTTCCTATAACTTTATATGAATGACAATTCTCAACCCATCTTCTAGATTTTTTTTGTAATTCAATAAAATCAGAATCATCCATTGATAAAAACTCTTCTAATTTTTCTTTTAAAATTTCTGGAGTATTAGTTGGTATTAAACCACATTCTCCAAAAGTTTCTTCATATTTATCAAACATTGGAAATCTAGAACAAACTATTTTTCCTAATGAAGCAGCTTCTATAGCTTGTATTCCAAATATGTATAAAGGTATTCCGTTTTGATCTGAATTCATTTCTTCTATATAAATATCACATTCTGACATTCTTTTTAAATTATCTTCCCACGAAACATTTATTGGATCATATTTAAACATAAAATTTTTTCTATTTAATTTTCCAATCACATCATTTATAATTGGATATCCTTTTGATCCTGATGGATAATGTGCTATTATTGTTTTATCTTTTGATTTATAATAAAATGGTTGAATTTTCTTTATATCTATAGCAGGTTGAATCCATACTTCATTTTTTGCACCCATTCCTAATACATCGCCGCCACTAAAAGTAATATCAACAAGTGGATTAAAAATATCATTTATTTTTTTTGAATTTTGTCTATACCTTGAACCTGTATGTATTACAGATATAATTTTATTATTTAAATCAACCCCTGTTTCTATATATTCACTATGAACAAATATGAGAACGTCACATTCTTCAACATATGATTTTATATCATTTATATTCTTCCACAATATAGCTTGTTCAGGATATCCATAATGATGTTTTTTTGAAGAAAAAGATATTGCATCGATATCAACTTCTCTTAAACATTTTTCATAAACATATGCAACATTAGCCCAATCATTATTACATAATAATACAACTTTCATATTAACTCCTTAATTATTTTTGTAAATTGTTTTACCCTTATTGAATTATTATGATTTTCTCTTACAAATTCCATTCCTTGATTTGATATAGTTCTAATTATTTTACTATTTGATAAATAAAAATAAATCTTATCTTTTAAATCATTTAAATCATTATATAATACCAAATGTTTATCTGGAATAAATCCTAATTCTAATAAATCTTCTGGTTCATCTGCTAAAAGAAAACTTCCACATGCTAGTATTTCATAATATTTTATACTCAAAGATTTAAATTTATTATTACTTGTTATACAAATCTTAGAACTATTTATTTTATCAATATAATCTTCATGTTGAATTCGTTTAATGAATATGCGTAAATCATTTAAACTTTTTATCAAGTTATGAATTTTTTCTCTATTTGGATATGTATCATTTCTTACTGTAAAAACAGAAAAAACATCAATATTCTTTTTGTTATATTCTTTTGTTTTTTTATAAATATTAGTATCTATTGAAAATGGTAATAAATAAGCTTTTTTACAAATATTATTTTCTTCAAGATTTTTTATAATATTTCCAACAATACCAAGATAAATATCATATTTATCTCTTTCAAATAATTTATGATTTCTTTCATATGTTCCACTTGTAGCGTCTGGAAAATAATCAATTACAATATGTGCTTTTGGAATATTTGTAATTTCTCCAATTCCAATAAATGGTTCTGTATATTTTAAACCATATGTCAAAATTAAATCAAAACTTTTATTTTTAATTACTTCTGTAATAGGTTTATCAGGAACGTAATTTGGATATCCTTCTCCATAATACATTGTTTCATGTTGTCTTCCAATTTCATTTCTAAACAATTGATGGCTCCAATTATATCTATGAATTTGATTTGGACTTAAAAGTAATATTTTCATACATTGAATTCCTTTTTGATAATTTCTGTCATTTCTTTAATTCTTATATCATTGTTATGATTTTTTCTTACAAAGTCCATTCCATTTTTTGCTATTTCTT
>Ga0265293_10002059_pt1 | contig 41832 bp, 39 predicted proteins | sample Munlanlewell138R_FD_192505 | JGI IMG/M metagenome (GOLD analysis project Ga0265293, IMG submission 192505) | Leachate microbial communities from a municipal landfill in Southern Ontario, Canada - Leachate well 138R | ecosystem: Engineered > Solid waste > Landfill > Unclassified | place: Canada...
AATATTCAGAGCTTGACAACGGTCACATCATATCAGATTTTTCGATGAGTGGTCCAAAAACGTAGGAAGTATTGTCCCACAGTAGATTGGCTGCAATATTCGAAGCCCGAGAAATGGGAGTAGGTGCAAGTACTGATTTGCCGCGAAGTCGGTTGGAACTATCAAATGATCGCAAGTCTTCTATCTGAACTAATTTACCTGTTAGATTAAGTACAAGGGCAAACGATATTTCTACATATGCAAATCCAAATGGCGGCATCTTATGGTCCGGGTCCTTGGTGACGCGATCATAGTATTGTGTAAGTGAATACAAAATCATTGGATGACCTCCACAATTTTTCGATCGGTAATAATGCTTCCTTGGTTCATTGTGGCGAAGAAGAATTCAGGTTGAATGTTATCCAAATTAGAGTAGTCCAAGTCGTATAACATCCAGCCAAATTCCTTGGATTCGTTAATCGGAGGAGATAGGTCCTCATCAGAATGAACAAGACGGAAGTGACAAGAGAACTCTCTACACCCTAAATAAGGACGATGAAAGCATTGCCCTTGCGAGGCTCTTCTCGCAAACATTGCAGCATACTTTGCTGAATCTTCTTCGATGTTGTTCGAATCTGATTTCTCCGGTAGAAGTTCAAACCAGGCGTATATTCGATAAGCAACGTCTTTTAAGATAAGGCTAGCTCGTTGTTGTCTTTTTGTATCTTCAATATAAATCCCTAACGAATCAAATCGCTCATTATTTAAGTGCATTTGTGTAGGGGCTGATACCAAGCGATCGAGCTCGTTGCGCCTGACGGATATTTTCTTTATAGGTTTGAGAACATCGATTTTTAGAATATGCCATCGGATAGCAGGTTTCCAGAGAATTGCCTCAAAGATTCCCCTGGCTGCGGATGGAGTAATGATATCATAGCTTACTCTTTCAACTTTCATCTCTGGTCGGGTAAAACAAGCATAGTCTCCCCAAATTTCTAGGACCCAATGGTGCTTCATTTACAATCCTCCTACCTTAATCGACGATAAAAAATTCTGGTGTTCTCGGGATCTCATCCACCAAGAGCCCTATTTTATCGCTGTATTCAATATCATTACTCAATGTATATACTTCAGGAAAAATCTCTTGCAATGACCCCCGTTTTATTAACTTATTGAATTGATCATTGTAGATAGATACCGTATATCGTTGAAGTTTTCGAAAGAGCTTTCGTGTTGAAATCTCGGGACGCTTTTGTGCTTGCTTCAGTTGATCAATAAGGCGGGCTCCTGCCTGATACGGCACTAAAATGGTTTTAAAATGTTGATCATCGATGAACTGAAATGCTTCAGCAGCGCTTCGAAATCGAATGTCTATATCATCAGAGATTGCAGGTGTCAAAAAATCCAAGATTCCTTTCTCATCGAGGCTATTTGCTTTCCAGTAGAGGTGCATAAAATAGTGAGAATAAGTATTAGGGTTGTGAAATTGAATTTCTTGTTGCATAGCGAGCAGTGTTTCAGTAGTGTCGTATGCTTTTCGGAGAAAACCCGGAGGAGGCTTGTTTGGAGGACGAAAAAGAACTACAGAACCTAATTTCCCTTTCAGTTGCCCTTCCCGGTTGCACCTGCCAGCGGCCTGAACAATTGAGTCGACACCTGCAAGAGCTCTGTATACTGTAGGAAAGTCGATATCCACCCCTGCCTCAATCAATTGAGTGCTTATTACTCGTACGGGAAGTCCTTGTTTTAACCGTTGTTTAATGTTTTCTATGACTTCACTTCGATGCTGTGGGCACATCAGGGCGGAAAGGTGAATTGAGTTGTCTTCGGGCAGCAAAGAGAATAGCTCTCTACAGCTCTTTCTGTCTGAGACAATACAAAGTACTTGTTCATGTAAAAGAAGTTCTTTTGCAATTTCATCCCATGAATTTACAATCCCTTCTTTTTTGTACCAAGTGAATTCAACCCGCGCAAGGTCTCTATACAAGTCAGGAACGTTTGAAATTATTTCACGTACACTCCCAGTTGGCAAACCAGGGAAAGAAGGGAAGGTTCCTCTTTTTTCGAAGACAGGTTGGGTAGCAGTGCAAAAAAGAATTGAGCACCGATAATGTGTTTGAAGTTGTTGAAGGCTTTCAAGAATAGGATGAAGATACTCTGGTGGTAACAGCTGTGCTTCATCAAAGATGATGATACTTTCTGTTATGTTATGAAGTTTTCTGCATCTGCTTGGCTTTGAAGCAAACAGGCTTTCGAAAAACTGTACGGAGGTCGTTACAATTATTGGAGCGTCCCAATTTTCGGAAGCAAGCCGTACCTTTGGAGAAAGATGATCAGAGTCAAAATTCGAGTGATGCTCAATAACATTTTCTTCGCCAAATATTTGTTTGAAGACATCGGCATTTTGTTCAATAATACTAGTATACGGAATAACATAAATGATTCTTCGTAAAGCATACTGGTTAGCGTGATTGAGGCTAAATCCTAGGCTCGATAAAGTTTTACCCCCACCTGTTGGTACAGTGAGTGAAAAGAATCCTGGAGATAGCTTGGCAGCATGGAGGCAGTCTATGCGAACTTTTTCTCGGACTTTGTTTACTAAAAGATGTTCATTATGTTTGTTCGTTTCGAGAAGTGTTTTCATATAAGCGTCGTATTGATTTTGCATTTGGCTCAATGATGGGAAAACTCCTCGAAGCATCTTGAGGTCATTTTGCATATAGGCTTCAGTGTCTAAAAAATCAGCATCAACGAGACATGAAAAAATCATGCGAAGCCAAAAAGACAAATCAATTGATGAAGGAGAGAAGGATCTGGGTAGGGTAAGATTTTTGTATTGTTTAAGTGGTTCTAAAAAATTTTCAGGGATAGAATGGATTTTATGTTTTGCGCTTTCCAATTGAGAGTGTAGCGCGGCTCGAGAGCCATGGAAATCTGGAAGCCCTGCGTGGTGACCTGCTATGGAGTAAGAGATTAGCCGAGCTATCCAATCGTCAAGATGCTCACTGAGTACAGCAGCTCCAAGCGCTGCATGACCAATGATGCGGCTGTCTGGTTCATACGCCTCGGTGTCGTAACCAGACTTTCTTCTTATATACCTTTGCCATTCATTCGTACTCTTTCCTAAATCATGAGCATAACCGGCTAAACTCGCCCAAGAGTTTGATTGAAAGAAATTCGCAAATTCTTCCGCCAAAGACGCAACGCTATGAAGATGGTCTAAGAGTAGATGCGGCGGGGTCCAAACACCATCGGAATCTTGGGAAACATGAGCTATGTGCGCACGATACTCCAATGTAATTCCTTCTTTCAGTTAAAAACTATTTATGTAATGATAACTCACGGATTGCTCATAGTCAACATTTGTTTACCCTATTAGCAAAAATCGTTTCATGCCAAAAGAAGGGGTTGTCCCGTTAGTTAAATCTCATCAGACTTTCGCAATCGCTCCATTTGGATGTGTATTCCTCAGAGCAAAATCTTATCTAGGACCACCGGATTGGTTCGCCATTTGGGCTGAGCTTTGACTCTCAGATCGAGGCGTAGTTTGCGTCCAGAGAAGATTTGGCGAATTTCAGCTTCGGCGCGACTGCGAATCTTGGCGATACCGCGCCCTCCCTTACCAATGACAATGGCCTTTTGCGTCTCCCGCTCCACAATGATGAAGGCGCGTATCCACACGGTATTGGTCTTCTCATTGAACTCCAAGTCAGCAACTTCGGCATAAATGGCATGAGGAATCTCTTCTATGACCAGGTGCATCGCCTTCTCGCGCAGGATCTCTGCAATGCGGAATTCAACATTTTGGTCAGTATAGGCATCCTCGGGGTAGAGGAGGTCCCCATAGGGTGCGAACTTGAAGAGTTCGATGAGTATCTCATCAACCCCTTCATCCTTCTCAGCCGATGCACTGAGGTGCGCGGCTTTGGGGAAGTGTTCGATGAGGAAGGAGCGAGCAGTATTGATCTCCTCTTCGGTTGCAATATCGCTTTTGTTGATCACACACACCACAGGCGAGTTGGTAGCGCCGATGACCTTTGCCAGATGCAGCTCTTCCTCACCGATGGGCCTCTTGGCATCGATGAGGTAGAGGATCATATCATTTTCGCCCAGGGCACTGACAGCGGTCTGCTGCAGGCGGCGGTTGAGCATCTTCTCACTGAGGTGAAAACCAGGGGTATCGGTGAAGATCAGCTGGCCTCGGCTGTCGGTATAGATTCCCCGGATCGCATTGCGCGTTGTCTGGGGGGTACTACTGGTAATGGCAACTTTCATCTCACAGATGGTATTCAGTAGGGTAGACTTGCCGCTGGAGGGGCGGCCAACGATGGCTACGGTGCCACATTTTCTCGTATCACTCATATTCTTCAGTATATCGATGGCCTATTAGCATGCCTACACTCTCACGGTGAGGTTTGTTTCACTTCCCTCTAGATGCGCTATTGCGTATACTGAGTAAGATACCACGCAACAAAGGGGCGAATAATGCCAGAGACCGATAAAAAACCGACCGGTGCCGAAGCACAGATTCAAGAACAACTTTTGAAGACCCGCAGTATTCTTTTGAGCGGGCAGATTGATAAAGAGAGCGCCGATACCGTAATCAAGCAACTATTAGTCCTCGACGGACAGTCAGATACACCGATCAAACTCTTCATCAACAGCCCCGGAGGGGATGTCGATGCAGGTTTTGCAATCTACGACATGATCCGTTTCATCAAGGCTCCGGTAACAATCATCGGTATGGGCTTGGTTGCCAGTGCAGCAGTCCTGGTACTCTTGGCAGCCCCTGCTGAGCGCCGCCTAGGTCTTCCTAACTCCACCTACCTGATTCACCAGCCGATGAGTGGGATGCGAGGGGTCGCCACTGCCATCGAGATCCATGCCCAACACTTGGAGAAACTACGCAGTAAGCTCGACCAACTGATCTCCACCGAGACCGGCAAGAGTCTTGAAGAGGTCAGTGAGAATACTGAGCGCGATCACTGGCTCAGCTCTGAAGAGGCAAAGGCCTATGGCCTGGTCTCCTCAATCATCATGACCCAGGACGAGATCGCGTGATTTAGGATATGGCGAAGACACGATACCTCAGTGAGGGCGAAAAGCGTATAGGACGCAAACACCTCTACTTGCAGGAGCTGTATAACGGGGTGGCCTACAGCCTCCTCGGCGATACCATTATCTACCTCTTCGCCATCCATTTTGCCGCAAGCAACATTGCCCTCGGATACATCTCAGCTGCTGCATACCTGACTGGCATCGTACTGCCTTTTGTGACCTGGATCTTCAATGGGAAGAACCACATCAAGGTGCAAGCCGGTGTTTGGGCGATGCGGGGGTTGGTCTGCCTGCTCTACATAGGATTGTACTTTTTGAGTGGAACCTCGGCGGTCGTTCTGCTCTTGATCGTTTACACGCTCTTCAATCTCTTTCGCATGGTAGGCATCGCCCTCCATGACTCGACGATCAGGACAGTCTCGTCTGCAAGCAACCGGGGGAGAATCGTAGCAGGAGTCAATACTGCCTACCACAGCTCATCTATTGTTGTACGGATTCTGACTACCATCGTCCTCTCCATCGAACGCTTTGCCGGCCTGTTGGGCCTGCTCGTTCTACAGGTCTTCGGCGTCGCAGCAAACCTTCTTGCTGCCCGGCAGATGTCTCTGATCCCCTCTCGTACCAACATCGTTCATAAGAAGGGGAGGAATGTCGGAGTAATTTTCTCCGAGGCGATGAAGGATGCATCGATGCGTCGCCGCCTCATCCTCCGTTGGCTCTCCTTGGCTGTTTCAGTTGTCTTTGCCCTGACCATTCCCTTCTTACAGATCGAGCTGGGCCTCTCCAACGCTCTGGTGGTCGCCTATTCGGTGATCCTCAGCCTTGCCGTCATGGTGGCAAGTTATATTAGCCGACAGTTCTCCGATCGGCTGGGCAGCCGACCCCTGGTCTTCTTTGCAACACTCTTTTCGATGTTGACCTTTGTCATTTGGATTCTCATCACACCTAACGTCTCAATGCTCTGGTTCTTTGTGCTCGGCTTCTTCACCAACTTTTTTGTCAGCTTGATCAGCATCCTGACTTTCCGCTTGGTTACCCAGGTGATGCCCGATGAGGGGACAGTCCCGTTCAACGCGATGGTCAACTTTGTCATTGCCATCCTCGCACTTGTCGTAGGTCTCCTTAGCGGTGTACTGGCTGACTTGGCTCCGGTAGCTCGCTCCATCTTTGTCATCGAAGATTACACATTGGGAAACGGGTACACCTTTGTCTTCCTCTTCGCCCTCCTATTGACTGCAGTTGAGCTACTTTTCTCAGTGCGACTGAAAGAGATCGGTGCTTACTCCAGTCAGGCAGCCGCCCAAGTGCTCTTCTCTCGCCACGGCTTGCGTGCAGTCTCGATGATTGAGAAGCTTGAGCGAACCACTGACCCAGCAAAAAGACGACTCTTGATGCTCACCCTAGGTGGCAACTTCCATAACTTGGCTACCAGCGAACTACGCCAGATTTTAGCCAGTCCGTTCTCACCTGATAAGTTGGAGGCTGTGCGTACCCTTGCAGACCGTCCCCGTAAGGCTTTGCTCGATGACCTGATCCGTGTCGCAAAGGATGATGATTCGTTTGTTCAACTCGATGCGATTGCCGCCTTGGGCTCCTATCGCAAGGAGGAGCGGGCTAGGGAGGCACTGTTGGCTCTCGTACTCCATGGGCGGTGGGCCAGTGTTCGCTCGATGGCCAGCAAGTCTTTAGCCCGCGTCAGTGAGGGCACCGAATACCTGAGTTTGATCAATGAGCTCAGTCATTCGGCTCGTCACATCGATGAGACGATTGACTACCTGGTGGCCAAGCAGATCATGGATCGTAGCGGCTCCTATCTCACTGAGTTCTTCATCTCCATCGACCAAGGCCGCAGCCCTACCTTTCGCCAAACCCGCTATGCGGTGATCGCCAGCATGATTAAGTTCGATTCTCCACGCCTGGCCCTGATCTATGAGCGCATGAACCTCGGCAATAAAGATTATCTATCAACCTTTCTCTCTGAGGCACGGGACTTGGCCCTCATCGACCTCAATTACTCCAAGATTCTCAATTGGTTTGCGGGCGGTGATTGGGAAGCGGTACGTACCCTCTGTATCCAAATCCTTGAAGGCAGCGACGTGAGCTTCAATGAGCGATACGATCACCTGAAGATCGGATTGCTCAAAGCTAAGACAATGGACATTGAAGTTTTTGATATCCAGGACATGCTGGCATTGCTCTACTTCAGCTATTCACTGGGTAAGAATGTGCGCCAGTGAAGTGAAACGACCATCCCCCTCCCTTTAGGGGTATGTGGACCATTATTGCTCTCATCATCGCCCTGCTCTTTGGGTGTGAGACAACCCCTACCGATGACCCTAAAACCTTCCGGGTCGTCTCCTATAATGTGCAGAATCTCTTTGATGCGACCTTTGATGGGGATGAATATCCTGAGTACCAAGACCCCAAGCGATGGACTGAGCGCTCTTATCGAATGCGCCTAGAGACGGTGAGCCGAACGCTGAGCGACCCCAAGCTCGGTTACCCTGATATCGTGGTTCTCCAAGAGGTAGAGGGTGACCGTGTTGTCGAGGATTTACTGAAGGGTAGGCTCGCTTATCGAGGGTATCGATGGTATGCGACGGCCACCGCAGAGGGTAGTGCGATTAGTGTTGCGGTAATCAGCCGTCATCCACTCACCGGCGCTGCAACCCACAGTTATGATGGAGGTCGTCCTGCCTTAGAGGTCAGCGTTGAGACAGAGCGGGGGGCGATTACCATCTTTGCCCTCCATGCAAAAAGCCAGATCGGCGACTATGAAGAGACTGAGGCAAAGCGACTTGCGCTACTGCGTACCATCGGAGCTGCTGCGGGGGAGCGAACCCTCTCCAATATCTTGATCTGTGGGGATTTCAACGAGAACCCTGACGCGGTGTGGCATACCCAGGGGGTACAGACCGCTTTGGTGCATGTTGCTCATCCAGAGGCTGAACGGTTCATCGAATCGGGATCTTTGCCCGTTACTGGATCGAAAGCAGGGATGCATCCCCAGTGGTTTTATAGCGCCTACCTCGATGAACCCAATGGATTGACCGGCAGCTACAGCTATAAGGACTCTTGGCATCAATATGACCAGATTCTTGCTGGGTATCGTCTCTTTGATGGATTGGGATGGGAGTATGATGACTTTGTTGTGTGCGATCTCCCATCGCTTGTTGATAGCGACGGGAGACCAAGGGCATGGAATCTACAGATCCTCGATGGGGTCAGTGACCACCTGCCGGTGATGATGACGCTGCGGCGGCGTTAGGGTCTATCGGTCTTTGGGAAACTTGAGCTCGTAGAAAATCTGCTCAAGCTCCAGGGCAATGTTGATGTTATGGACCACCGGTAGGGTACCATCTTCCTGGAGGATGGGTTTGAGGGTGATGGGGGTAAAGTTGAGCACTCCCATCACGCCCGCTTTCAAGAGCCGGTCGTAACTGTCGCTGGCTGCTTGCTCAGGTACCGTAAGGATACCAACACTTACATCCATCTGACTGACTATCTCGTTGAGCTGGGTCATCGGGTGAATGGGTACCGGATAGCTCGTGTCATTATAGGTCGACGGATCGGTGTCAAAGCCTGCGATAATTCTAATCCCATCGGGTTCAAAACCAGTGTAGTGCATCAATGCTTTACCGATGCGCCCACATCCAAGGATAATGCAGTTCTGACTATCTCCTTTGCCAAGCAATTCTCCGAGGGAGGCGAGTAGGTCTACAATCTGATATCCACCACGTTTCTGCCCATAAATGGAGAGTTGACTGAAATCCTTGCGCACGATAGCTGCAGAGACGCCAGCGGCGTCTGCAAGGTTGTTTGCAAAGACCCGTTCCAGACCGATGGTTTTCAGACGATTAAGTGAACGGTAATAGCGGGTGATGCGAATCAACTGGTCGGTGTTCATGTTGATTTCTCCTATTAATGTGAAAAATTGTATATTAATAGTGTTAAATTGTCAATTAAAACAATATGTTTTGCCCGACATATCATTAATGAGAATTATTTTCACAAAACCTATGTACACAAATCGATAAAAAATGATAGGATGCGGGCGAGATATTTTACGGTACTGGAGGAATCATGTCTCAGATCGCTGAAACTACATTTTCACCCAAGCTGGTCTCGTTCATCGAAGAGTGGAAGACCAAACCGGGCAACCTCATCATGGTATTGCATAAAGTCCAAGAGGAGCAGCAATACATCAGTCGTGAGGCCGCAGACAAAGTCGCCGAGATGCTCGGTGTCCCATTGGCCACAATCTGGGGGGTTGTCTCATTTTATCACTTCTTCAAGCTGACTCGACCAGGTAAAAACAATATCCAGGTCTGTATGGGCACCGCTTGCTACCTCAAGGGTGGGCAAGCCCTCATCGACGAGTTGAGCGCGCAGTTGAACATTCCTGAGGGAACCGTCCGCGAGGATGGACTTTTCTCCTTGGAAGGGGTGCGTTGTATCGGCTGTTGTGGCCTTGCACCGGTGATGACAATCAACGGAGAGGTCTACGGCAAAGTGACCAAGAAAGAGGTCGCCAAGATTCTTGGCCAGTATAACGAGGATTGACTCTCCGTGCACATCTCGCTCTCCGATTATCTGATGGACATCGTACAAAACTCCTTTGAGGCTGGCTCAATCCACGTTGCAGTGACCATTGAGCAAGGCTTGGAGAAGATCGTATGCACCATCGAGGATGATGGGAAAGGGATGGATGCGCACCAACAGAGAAGTGTCCTCGATCCTTTTTATAGCGAGGCAGGCAAGCATGACCGGCGTCGCGTAGGGCTAGGACTGCCATTCTTGCACCAGGCTGTTGAGGCAGCTGGAGGCTCGTTCGTATTGGAATCCGCGCTCGGTGAGGGCACTACGGTTCGCTTCAGTTTTAAGAGCGACCACTTGGATACCCCGCCGACCGGTGATCTTGCCCTCGCACTCGCCACTTTGCTGGCACATCCGTTGGCCCAAGACTTGGTTATCAAGCGCCAGTGGGAGAGTGATGGGAAGCGCGGTGGCTACACACTAGATCGTAGCGAACTGCTTGAAGTTTTGGGAGAGTTTGAGAGCAGCGGAAATCTGCTGCTACTCAGGCAGTTTGTGGCAAGTCAGGAATCTGAAGTGCCAAGTGAAGTTAGATAGGTAAAACAGGAGAAGAATACATGGCAAAGATGACATTGGAGGAGCTACGCAAACTCCGACAGCAGGTACAAGGGGATTTGCAGAAGCGGGATATCGAGGGCAAGGATAGCCGGATTATCATCGGCATGGGCACCTGTGGTATCGCAGCAGGAGCAAAAGAGACCCTCGACGGATTTCTTTCAGCCCTCGATGAGAAGAAGATCACCAATATCTCGGTCACCCAGACCGGATGCATGGGCCTTTGCTACGTCGAGCCAACCGTTGAAGTCATTGTCCCTAACATGCCTACCGTAATCTACGGGAAGGTGGACAAAGAGACTGCCAAGAAAATCATTGAAGAGCATATTGGAGCCGGTCGCTTGGTAACCGATCACATCTACGATCGCCCAGCGGCTGACATCATCAAGAAGGACGGGGGTAGGTAATGGCGTTTCGAAACTACATCCTGGTCTGCGGAGGAACGGCGTGTGAGTCGATCAAAAGCGACCAGATCTACAAAAATCTGATCAAGGCATGCGAGGACCACGGGATTGCTGACGAAGTGCAGATCGTGAAGACCGGATGCTTTGGTTTCTGTGAACAGGGACCGATTGTCAAGGTCCTTCCTGAGGATGCCTTCTATGTGAAGGTCGAGCCTAAGGATGCTGAAGAGATCATCGCCGAACACGTGATCAAAGGCCGCCAGGTCGAGCGACTGCTCTACGATAAGAGTAGCAGTACTCGCCATGCCCGTGTTGAGGACATCCAGTTCTACCAAAAACAGTTCCGCATTGTCCTACGTAACTGTGGATTCATCAATCCAGAGTCCATTGATGAGTACATCGCCCGTGAAGGCTACCAAGGTCTTGAGCGTGCACTCTTTGAGATGACTAGTGAAGATATCATTGAGGAGCTGAAAAACTCAGGCCTCCGTGGTCGCGGAGGAGCAGGTTTTCCCACTTGGATGAAGTGGAACTTCACCCGTCAGGCAAAGGAAGACATCAAGTATGTTGTCTGTAACGCTGACGAAGGGGACCCCGGTGCCTACATGGACCGTTCCACCTTGGAAGGAGACCCCCACTCGGTCATCGAAGCGATGACCATCTGTGGAAAGACCATTGGTGCCCATAAGGGTTACATCTATATCCGTGCTGAGTACCCCTTGGCCATCGACCGCCTGGAGATTGCCATGCAGCAGGCTCGTGAGTACGGGCTTTTGGGCAAGGATATCCTGGGCAGTGGATTTGACTTTGACATCGAGATTCGCCTTGGCGCTGGTGCCTTCGTCTGTGGAGAAGAGACCGCTCTTCTACAGTCCATCGAAGGTAAGCGCGGTATGCCACAGCCCAGGCCGCCGTTCCCGGCAGTCAAAGGATTGTGGGGCAAGCCGACAGTTATCAACAACGTTGAGACGTGGGCAAACATCCCGGTGATCATCACCCGTGGAGCGACCTGGTTTAGTAAGATTGGTACCTCTGACTCGAAGGGAACGAAGGTCTTTGCCCTCACCGGTAAGATCCGTAACTCTGGACTCGTAGAGGTGCCCATGGGAACGACGCTGCGCGACATCATCTTTGATATCGGCGGTGGCATTGCTGGAGGCAAGAAGTTCAAGGCAGTGCAGACCGGCGGTCCCAGTGGTGGCGTACTGACTGAGGAATACTTGGATACCCCGATCGACTTCGGTTCCTTGGTAAAGGCCGGCTCAATGATGGGAAGTGGTGGAATGATTGTCATGGACGAGGATGATTGTATCGTCGACGTGGCCAAGTTCTACCTCGATTTCTCAGTCGATGAATCCTGTGGCAAGTGTGCTCCCTGTCGCATCGGTGGCAAGAGCCTGCACCGGATTTTGGAGAAGATCACCAAGGGTAACGGCGTGATCGAGGATATCGCAACGATGGAGGCCATCGGCGAGGCAATGAAGAAGGGAAGTCTCTGTGCTCTTGGCCAGACGACTCCCAATCCCATCCTCTCGTCGCTTGAGCACTTCAAGGATGAGTATCTGGCCCACATCGAGGATAAGAAGTGCCCCAGTGGCACCTGTAAGGATTTGATCTCCTACTGGATCCTCGAGGACAAGTGTACCGGCTGTACGATTTGTGCACGCAAGTGCCCCGTCGATGCAATCAGTGGGGCCCGCAAGGAAATCCACGTTATCGACCAAGCCGCTTGTACCCAGTGTGGCGTCTGCTATGAAATGTGTCGGTTCGATGCCATCGAAATCCGCTGATAGTGTTGGAGGATAGTGAATTGAGTACTGTGAATATTAAAATAAATGGAACGCCCGTTGAGGTTGCTGCAGGAACGTCGATCTTGCATGCCGCCCGGCAGGCCGGATATAAGATCCCGACGCTCTGTTACCACGAGGACCTGGTTCCCTTCGGATCCTGTGGTCTGTGTATTGTAAAACAAGAGGGAAGCACGAAGATCCTCCGAGCCTGTGCTGCCACCGCTTTTGAGGGAATGAGCATCATCACCCATGATCCCGAATTGCATGAAGTGCGCAAGACGATTTTGGAGATGATCCTTTCAACCCACCCGTCGAGCTGTCTCACCTGTATCCGTAACGGTGAGTGTGAGCTACAGGACCTTGCCGCTGAATTTGGTATCCGTGAGCAGCCCTTCGAGGTTCGCCTCAGCGATCGTCCGGTGGATACCTCCTCGGATTCGATCGTCCTCGATCCAGAGAAGTGCATCAAGTGTGGCCGTTGTGTCCAGGTCTGTCAGGATTTACAGGGTGTCTTCGCCCTTGAGTTCATCGGTCGCGGTGACGATACGATTATGGCCCCTGCCGCAATGCTCCAGCTTGAGGATAGCCCCTGTGTACGCTGTGGCCAGTGTGTCGTGCACTGCCCAGTTGGTGCAATCTACGAGAAGGATGAGATTGCAACCTTCCGCGATGCGATCAATGATCCGGACAAGCAGGTAGTCGTCCAGATCGCCCCCTCGATCCGAGTGGGACTGTCCGAGTCATTTGGACTGCCCGCAGGAACGGTTACCACCAAGCGCATCTATGCAGCACTGCGTAAGCTCGGGGCTGTTGCTGTGCACGACACCAACTTCGGTGCCGACCTGACCATCATGGAAGAGGGCAGTGAGCTATTGGGCCGGATTGCCGGCGGCGGACCGCTTCCCCAGTTTACCTCCTGCTGTCCTGCTTGGGTCGACTACATCGAAAAGTACTACCCGGACCTGCTGGACTACGTCTCCAGTGCCAAGAGTCCGATGCAGATGGTCGGAGCAGTGCAGAAGACCTTCTATGCAGATCGCACAAAGATCGATCCTGCGAAGATGTACACCGTTGCCATCATGCCGTGTACCGCCAAGAAGTATGAGACACTGCGCGACGAGAGTATGTACTCCAGCGGCCACAAGGATGTGGACTTGGTGCTCACCACCCGTGAGTTTGCCCGCTTGATCAAGAGTTCGGGCATCGATTTCCTCTCCCTTGAGGAGGAGGAGTCGGACAACCCACTGGGTGAATACAGTGGAGCTGGTACGATCTTCGGTGCAACCGGTGGCGTCATGGAAGCGGCAGTGCGCACTGCCTACCATGTAGCAACCGGCAAGGAGCTGGAGAACGTTGATGTCGAGACGGTTCGTGGTCTTGAGGAGATCAAGAAGGGAACGGTGGACTTTGACGGCACCCCGGTACGTGTAGCTGTCGTGCACGGTCTCAGCCATGTCGCTGAGCTGCTCGATGAGGTACGTGAAGCCAAGGCCAAGGGCGAACAAGCTCCCTACGAGTTTATCGAGGTCATGGCCTGTCGTGGTGGATGTATCGCCGGTGGCGGACAGCCTTATGGGGCCACTGACATCCTGCGTAAGGAGCGTGCTGCCGGTCTGTACGCAGATGATAAGGCAAGTGAAGTGCGCTGCTCTCACCACAACGAGTCAATCATTAAATTGTACGACGAATTCTTGGAGAAGCCACTGAGCGAGAAGGCACACCACCTCTTACACACCACCTACGAGACTCGGTCCAAGTACACAAACTGATACCTGAGCAATTACACACTGGAGGCCCGGATAATCCGGGCCTCCAACTTCTTCTAACTGGTACAATCACTCGGGGATTTTATAGAGCTGCAAGGATGCGCTGTTTGTCGAAGTGACCACCACATGATCGCCCTTAGGCGAAACATCCATCGAATGTGGGGTGAGAGATCCAAGCTCTGTGGTTCCAAGATTTTCGAGCCCACCACTTGTTGTGAAGGTGAAGATATGCAGATTTCGACTTCCACTACACAATACGAAAAGCCGGGTTCCTCCACTTGCTCTTCTCATCAAAGAGATTTGGTTCATCGTTCCCAATCCGCCAATCCCTGATGTAAAGACTTCTCTTTGGGCCCATTGGTTGGCTCCAGTTCTTTGGAAGCGTCCTACATCTTTGTTTGTTGCATAAATGAGGTTTGAATCATCGAGGAATCTCACTTCTTTAATGCCGGTGAGGTAGGGTGTCTCCGGGCCAGTATGAATCTCTATTTCGCTGAAGAACTCAACACCAAAGGGGAATTTCTGATAGAGGCGCAACTCCGATTTTGCCGTTTTGGAGAGGGCGGCATACTCACCGCTTGGGCTGAAGTCCATGGCGTCATAGGGTATTTCGTCGCCGAAGAATGGCTCATAGTAGTATGGGTTGTGTGCTTCGGCGGCTGTATATGCATAGAAGTTAGCCGATGCCACGACCTCCTTGTTGGGATGAAGGCCGAAGATTACCCCCGCTGACCGATCGATGGAGAGGTGGTGCAGGTACGGGAAGGTTCCTGTTCCCCACTCCTCATTGCCATAGTTGTTCTCCTTCTCAAGGATCTTGATCAGTGAACTGCTGGTCAAGTCATATTGATAGAAGACAAGCTTAGGATTCACTGAATTGGAGATTGCTACTCGATAGGTCAATAGATCGACAAAGATGTCAGTTACACCATTCACGTTGAATTGGTCGGCAGTGGAGTAGGTGTGAACGACCTCCACTGAGTCCCGGACAATACGGCAGACTTGCAAAGTCTTATGGGTATCGCTGGCCAGCAAAAATTTCCCATCGGGCAGGAAGGCAATCTTTGCTCCAGATCCGATGCAGATGCCGTCGGTATTGTCCACAACCGTGTTGACGAGCGTAGGGATTCCTGCTTGCCCGCCGACCTTGGCATTGAAACAGATGCTGGCCGAACCGGAACTGGCGATCAATGCTCCTTTTGCGATGACGTCAAGGCGATGGTTGCCACTGGTTGGGGTAAAGGTATAGGTCAAACCGCTGCCCACCTTGTGTCCATCCAGATACCAATCCAGCTCGAGATTTTCGCCACTGTTGGTGACGATAGTTGCTGTAGCACTTTGTTGGGCAACCATGGTCTCACTGATACCATCAATCATGCATTCAACCGGAACTCCCAGGCGGTCGATCAAGAGAAAGGAGTGGGGAATTTCGGCGAACTTATCAAGCTTCAGCTCAATCGTTGCTTCGGTTGTGCGCGCTCCCACAACTCGCACTACTTCAGCACATCCGGCTACCGAAAGAGCTCCGCTACAGAGTTGGGCTTGCAGCGTGTAGGATCCAGCATCAAGGGTCGATTGATAGACCACCGACCCACTTGCGCTGTTGTTGGTCTTCGGAGTAAGCAACCGCTTCTCTCCTTCACTGTCGATGAGCCATACCGACAACGATGCATCGCTGATCCTGCTGCTGTCCCAATGAAAGGCAATGCTCATCACCCCCTTACCGACCAAGTTGTCCAGTTCAATAACCGCTTCAGTTGGCTCTTTGGTAAGTGTTACCGTGGTGTCGCCTCTCATCAGATCTACGCCAACATTGTTCTGTGCTACCGCGCTGATCTGCCAGTTTCCGATCAACAATCCCTGGACCTCGACGTTCGATGAGGTGCTCACCACACTGAACTCCGATCCTTGGGGACCTGAGCCCTCCACGACATAGCGAGACACAGAGAGCGGTGTGTCGTTTGGTGCCAATGTTCGCTCTGCGCTCTCTTGGTTTGCCATGTTCAGTCGCAGTGACGAGCGAGAGGCCTCCTCATCACTACAGCTGGTAACAATCAAAACCAAAAGACACAGAGCCAAAATCAAAACGCTTGGTATTCGTCTGTTCATCTTGTCCTCCACCTGCTAAGGAGACTCGTGCCAACAAATGCTTCATCTCTTTTCTTTATTCGCTACACGCGATACAGTTGGCCCATGCGCTTTCTTTTGAGTATTCTCCTGCTTGCAACAATGCTGGTAGTAATCTTCATCAACCCCCTCTGGCTAGGGAGGGGAGTTCACTTCTCTCTGATCCTTTTGCTCTTTGTCTTCGGTGGTCTGTATTGGTTTGTGATCACCCGAGTATCAGCAAAAAATGCCGCCACCTTCTTGGGAGAGCGGGTGCTTCTCTGTCGGTTTGGAGCGACTGGTGGCACAGTAGGAGGGCCAAACCGCTGGGGCTCATTGGTAGCCACCGAAGAGCAGATCCTCTTTCTCAGTCGAAAGGCAAAAGAGATTGAGATTGTGTTTCGCCTGGAGCGCGATCAGATTCGCAGTATTTCGCTAGAAAAAGAAGGGCGCAAAAAAAGACTCCTCCTCATCGGCGATGAAGAGGAGCATTGGATTTTGGCTGCTCGGCTTAGTGCGTTGGCAGCGCTCTTAGAAGCGCCTAAAAGGCCAGTGAGAAGCTGATTCGGGGTGCCTCGAGGGCAAAACCTGCTTTTTCACCAACATTCCAGTGAGTTAATAGTGCTGCCTCCAAGGAGACGGAGAAGTTTTCAAGCACTTGATAGGAGAGGCCAACACTCGCTCGGCCCAGAAGACCGAACTGTGGTTTTGAGCCCAAGCGTACAGATGGGCCGCCCATCACCGTTACGGGGAAGGAGAAGTTCTTGACTTTGCCAAGGACCCAGCTCGCCCCACCCAGAAGATCAAGGTTCCAAAGCCCATCAGTCGATCGAGCTCCAAACGAGCCACCTACCTTCAGTCGTTCCCCAGTCCAATAGAAGAATTGTGCATCTATTGCAAGTCCGTTATTCGTGAAGGTGGGCAGCTGCCAGTGAGGAATACCCAAGGAGACCTGGGCTTCCCATTTGGGGGTGAGAATCGGTTTGTCCGGGCGAGCGGTCGGCACCTCTGCAATAATGGCAGCCGGCTCTTCTTTGATCTGTTGTGCGACAGCCTCTTCAAGAATCTGCTCGTCCTCTTCGATGGGAAGGGACTCTTCTTCCTCTGCGACAATCAAATCTTCTTCGCCCTCAATAATCGGGTCTTCTTCCATCATGGCCAAAGGCTCTTCATCCGCTTCTACGACTAGGGACTTTGGCTCCTCTTGCACCATCGGAGCAACTGCAGCAGATTCACCGAGAGCAAAGAGGCCAGTTTCAAAGAAGTGCTGTAGATCATCGATGGGGATGATAGTGACCTCCACCTCCTGCTCTGCAGAAATCTGGGGTTCTACGACCGCAGGATCTGCAATCTCCTCTATTACCAGCATTGGCTCTTCTTCGAGGTCGAGGGGCTCACTGGGAGGGGGAGCGGTTTCAATCACTGGTGCGCTGACTGCAGGTTTTTCGCTGACCGGTGTAGGGGCAGGCGCTTTTTTTGCAATCGGTGTGGCTACTGGCTGAACAGGCTGCTCGGCGACCTGCTCCTTACCGATGTCGGAGAGCGGGACGAACTCCATATACCAATAGACTCCACCTGCGACCGTCAGGACGGCAATGATAATCAATGCAAAAAGACCACTTCTGCTCACGGCGTACTCCTTGGATTCAGTATAGCATCTTGGCAGGACTTTCCAACTGTTTGGGTATGAAAAAACACTCCATCCCCAAAAAAGGGTACCCCTTTCGGGGAATATCCAGCGCAAAGTCCCTGTGGTAGCGTCATAGTCATGGAAGCAATGGGCAAGCGACAAACAGCAATCATAGTAGCACTGTTGATGCTCTGGCCTTTGGGGGCAACCTCACCCTTACGGCTGGGGGTGGACCTTATGGCCCTCCCAAGTCTCTTCTCACATACTACAAGAGTGCGGGCTGAGGCTAGTTTGGGCTTGAGCGATGAGTTTGGTCTACGCATCCCTTGTAATTTTGATATCGAGATGGTTCGCAACGGCCCCTTCTATATGGAAGGAGCCATTTGTCTGGACTACCATCCGATGGGCTGGCCGCTGTGTATCTCCCTCTCATTGGCCCAGGTGGGCATTTTGGCCAACCATCCCTGGGAGGAGAAGGCCTCTTTCTATTTTCTCAATGAGATGGCCATCGCGTGGGATTGGCAGACTCGCTGGGGTTTGTATTTCCGTCCTCAAATAGTTATTCGCGATCCCAATCGGATGTTTGAAATGGAATACAAAGAGCTTTCAGAACTCTTTTCACGGTTTGCAATGGTTCGTTTTTCCTGTTTGGTGGGCTGGTCGTTTTATATCGGACCCTCCATCGGCGATGAAGATATGTGAGAAAAATTCTAGAAAGGAGAGAGGGGAATGTTGAAACGGATAGGAACATGGATAGTAGTGACTCTACTGATCATTCCAATCAGTGGCTGTTCAATGGGATGGGAAGCGCATCATAAGACGCGGATTGCCGACAATCAATTATTGCCACGGTCGGCGGCAATGATTGAGGAACAACGGGAGAACGTCTGGCCATTTTTGGATGAAGAGTTTGCGTCAATCGTTGCCCGGGGAGATCTGGACGGCCAGCAGATTGTTGCCAATGTCCTCGGTGAAGAGCAGGGGCGTGAATACTTGGAGTTCATGTACACCGTAGGTGAAGATGAGTTTGAGGAGGCTGTTGCCTATGCATACTCGCTGCTCGATGAAGAGAGTCGCCAAGATTTGGATGAGAAGCTGGTGCAGGCGCGAGCCTTGATGATGCAAAAGGGAGCAGAGCTTGCCCGTGCTCTGGCTCCGAGTCAGCGAGCAGCTTTTTGGAAGGATATGCAACTCTTGATTACCCGAACGCTGGTACTCTTCACCGCAGGGGTTGTGTATGCATGCATTCCGACAATCGTTTTGTGGGGCAAGATTGCGGCCGCTACTGCCATTGCAGTTGCTACCGGGGTCGTTGCATCCACGGTGATGTCGATCTGGCGTTACTATCAGTTCGGTGGCTCTGCTGATGAGTCCTTTGCCGAATGGATTGCCGCCGTAACTACCGAGCCTGAGCTCTCCTATGCACTGGCTGCGAGCATGATAGCCACCGGGGAGACCCTTAAGAGAGGACCTGTCGTAACTGGGATTATCCTCTGTGTCTTTGCCATCTACAATGTCATAGACATGCTCAAGCCCATGTTGAAGAAATACAACTTCACCATCTAAAGAAGCGTGGTTGCTCCTGTGCCTACTTTGTGGAATACTTTGCCTATAAACCCTGCCAAGGAGCAACCACTGTCATGTCCAATACCTTCGAACAAGATCTTCTTTCCCGTTTTCTTCGCTACGTCGCCGTCGATACCATGAGTGACGAACAGGCTGTAGCCACCAAAAGTCCTTCCACCGAAGGACAATGGGAGCTGCTGCACATGCTCGCCGATGAGTTGAAGCAGATGGGTATCGATGATGTCCATGTCGACGAGGCGGGTGTTGTCATTGCCCGTCTTGCACCGACCACCAATAAAAAAGTTCCTACTGTCGGCTTTATGGCCCACGTTGACACCGCCGATGATGTGCCGGGCAACGGAGTAAAAGCGCGAGTTATCGACTCCTATGATGGCTCTGATATTCTGCTCAACGAAGAGCATACCCTTGCTGTAGCAGATAATCCAGAGCTGCTCAACTATACCGGTGAAACGCTTATCGTCACCGATGGTACTACACTGCTGGGTAGTGATGACAAAGCTGGCATCGCAGAGATCATGAGCGCCGCTGCTTATCTCTTGGCAAACCCCCAGATCGAGCGAGGGGAGGTGGAGTTGATCTTCACCAGCGATGAGGAGACGGGGGCGGGGATGGATAACTTTCCTTACGATAAGATCAACAGCGAGTATTGCTATACCATCGACGGCGGTGGTCGGCACGTCATTGAAAGTGAGTGCTTCAACGCAGCGACAGTAAAGGTTCGCTTTGAGGGAATCAGTTATCATTTGGGTATGGCTCGTGGCAGACTGGTCAATGCCCTGACCATGGCAGCCTTTTACATCAATGCCCTTCCCCAGGCCGAGAGCCCTGAGGCCACCGATGAGCGATACGGTTACTACTGCGCCCAGAATATCAGTGGTACGGCAACACAAACCGACCTGACCATTTACCTACGCGACTTTGACCTTGATACCCTCAAGCGACGAGTAGCTGCCCTTCAATCACTGGCTGGGGCAACTGAAGCCCTCTACCATGGCGGCAAGGTCACCGTTGATACCTCATACGTCTACTACAATATGGCCCTCGTTGCCCAAGAGAAGCCCTTTGCCATGGAGAATCTCCATGCCGCAGGCAAAGAACTAGGCTTCACGCTTACTGAAGAGTTGATCCGCGGCGGTACTGACGGAGCACGTATGGCCAATGAGCACAACATCCCCTGCCCGAACATCTTCACCGGTGGACATAACCTTCACTCGGTCTATGAGTGGGCAGCGCTTCCGGCAATGGTCGATGCAGCGAATCTGATCATCAAGATCGTGGAAGTGGGGGCGCGTGCGTGAGACGAGCCCTAGCATTGCTCAGCTTTCTCTTGCTCAGCTCAGCGTTGCTCGGGGCCTCCTTTAGCTTCAAAGCCGAAGCACTTGTCGATGAGGCATATGCTCTGATCGTCGAAAAATCCCTTTTAGAGCTCCTTGTTCAGCGTAGACCTAGTTCTGTAGAGCTGACTGCCACTCTCTCCGATGACCTCACCTTGCATATTGAGGGCAATGGAGAGAGCCTCTCAACTCCTCTTCCTCAACAAGAGGGGGAGGTTGAGGCTTTTCTTATCGCACTGTTGGGATGGGACGGCGCACGTTTTTTTGACCCTCTTGAAGGAGGGCGTCTCTCCTATCCTACCAAGGGCGGCTTCATGCTCACAGACTTTGAAGGAGCCAAGGAAGGAGAGCGATTTTGGGCTTTCGATGCCGATGGAAGACGGGTAGGAAGCCTTCTGCTCACCCATAGCGCCGATCAATCACAAGTTGCAGTGCAGCGCTCAGGTCGCGCTCTGTTGCCCCACATGGCAGTTGGGCGAACAAGTACATTCGACTTTGGCGTGTATGCGAACCTCTCCCTCTCCCTCGGGTGGGGGGCCGAGATCTTTGTCCACCATTGGCGCACCCTGCATCCATTCTTTCTCAGTGCGGCGATTCTCTATCACAGTGTTGATGGGATAGGCCTCCGCCTTGGGGTAGGGGCAACGTTGCCGATGAGCCAACTCTTTGGCACGCGATCACACTTGGCAAGAAACCTCTCTGTAGAGGGGTGGGCAGGGACAAGCCTTGGCTATGCCCAAGACCTGGTCGTCAGTGCGGACGGACGAATCGGACTCTCCTATCACTTTGACCGGTGGAAGATAACAGCTTTAGTAGGAAACCGAATAGGTGTCTCCAAGGGCATGATCGTCGACCAAGGGCTTTTCTTCACTGTGGGAACAGCGTACACTATGAGCCGATGAAACGCCTCCTGCCCCTATTGATCATCCTTCTCATCCTCACCTCCTGCACCTCTTTTGGGGACTTGGTACGCTCTCAGGTCGACGGACTGCCTTCGTGGGTCAACAACCCTCAGGTGAGAGCCGATCAATACCCCTTTGTGGGAAAGGGGAGTGCCCAGGTCACTTACAATGCTCGTCTTGATGCCTATGAACACATCCTCGAACAAATCTCGGCCTTTGTGGGCGAGGATATTCGAGAGGAGTATTATCGTGAACTGACGACCACCACCCGGATCGCCGACTTCAACCTTTCGGTAACCGCAGAGCATCTGCGCACCGAAAAAGGATTGCAACAGGTCTACCTATTAGCCCGTGCCGACCGAGAGGCCCTGGAGGGAAGACGGACTACTATCTACCGACAAGCCATCGAACGACAGGCACGCATTGAAGCGCTCATTGTTGAAGCCGATCGCTCCTATCGACAAAACCATGATACGCTGACCATCGCCCGCTACCTTGAAGCGGCAACCATTGCCTCCCAAGGGCCGGTATTGGAGAAGAAGCATGACCCAGCAGCTCTCATCGACCGAGCGGTGGGTTATATCAAAGCCCTGCAAATCTCTTTTCGATCCCCTGATTCGCAGAAGGTCACAGCAACCGTCCAACTACGTCGTCGTCGACGCCTGATTTCATCGCGTGTACTCCATGCCAAAGTACAAGCGTCCTTTACTGCCTATACCAGCCTTGGTGACCCATTTGTCGACACTCTGGACTTCAATACAGCCACCCAAGGCTCCTTCCTCTTCTTACCGTACAACCAACTTTTGCTAGCCGATGGGGCAATTACCTTCTCCTTGGACTTTACTGAGGAACTTGCCAAAGCGCGGCCATATGTTGATGAGGGATTGCTTGCAAGTGTGGAAGAAGCACTACACTCAGTGCATGGGACACTGCCATATTCGCGTGTCTCACCACTTGGTAATCGAGTGGTCCTTACAGAGATCCAGGAGTATTCAATCGAAGGCGCATCCCTGGCGGGAACAACTGCCGTACAGGCGTTTGTCGATACGATGCAGCAATCGAGGGTTGGAACACAGATTATCGACCTTGGTTCCACCGACTGGGAAGACCAGGTAGAAGAGATTGAGCGACGCTATGGGACGCGCCAATACGTCTATAACGGCAGTGTAGGAATTGTCGCAGAGGATCAAGCACTAGATGTGCATGTAACGGTAGTGGTCGGGCGCATTCAGTTGCACAACATGGAGAGTGGGCAAATGCTCTTTGACTCCCAGGATGTGGAGGCTGTGGGAAGTGGGGCTACCCGAGAGGAGAGTCATACCCAAGCCCTTGAGCGCTTTGGCACCATCGCCGCTTCGCTAGCCCTCGCTTCGTTATTTACCCCCTAAAGAGTGGCAGCAACTCTCTGGGATTATTGCTGATAATCCCCATCACCCCTGCATCCAACAATGCTTTGGCCTCTTGTGGGTCATCCACCGTCCAGGTGAGTACCTGTCTGCGCCCCTTCAGGGCAGCGAAGGCTTGACTGTGTTCGGGCTTGAGGAATGTAGGACGAACAACGTATTGTCCTTGACCCTTTCGAAGGGGTCGAGGTACTTCGGTTGAGTGGCTGTAGATCACCGCGGTGGGAATGGCACGTCTGCCAAGACGTTGAAACCGCCATACCAACGTTGGGTTGAAGGATGAGACATAGCAGTTTTTAGAGAGTTGATGCTCTTCGATTAAGGCGAGGGTAGCTGCCTCTAAACCGGTGGAGGAGAGGCTTCGGCTCTTCAGTTCAAGGTCATAGACCAGGTGAGAGCCAATGGTGGAGAAGACCTCACTGAGGGTGGGGATTTGTTCATCACCTGGAAGTCGGACCTCCTTCAGTTCATCCAAGGTCATCTCATCGACTCGTCGGTCGATACCACAAAGGCGGCTGAGGGTACTGTCGTGAAAGACCACCAACTGTCCACTCTTACAGAGCTGTACATCCAACTCGATTCCATCAATGCCGGCTTCGATGCACGCCTTGAAGGCGGTCAGGGTGTTCTCGGTATAGTGGGCCGAGTCACCACGATGACCAAAGAGCAGGGGTTTATCGAAGACACGTTTTCTAGTCATGGGAAAGCCTACCTCTCAGTCGTGCGACCTCCGCTGCCCACAATGATTCGTCGATAGTCTCGAGGACTAGGGGCATGTTGGCAAAGCGCTCATCGCCTGCGATATGATCGAAGGTAGGCCATCCAATCGTTCCCTCCCCAAGACTGGCATGTCGATCTAGGCGACTGCCCGGTCCACTCTTTGCATCGTTGAGGTGCATGCCTTTCAGCTTATCCAGGCCGATCAGGGTGTCAAAACGTGCGATCAACGTCTCAAAGCCTTCAATGGTGGAGAGGTCGTAGCCTGCTACATGGGCGTGGCAGGTATCAAGACAAAAGCCAATCCTCTGAGGATGGTCGCTCGCATCAAGGATCATAGCCAGTTCCTCTACACTCGCCCCGAGGGTAGAGCCAGCCCCTGCGGTGTTCTCAATGACCAGAATCGCATGGTCAGTAGCTTCGATGCTCTGATCGAGGGCTGCTGCCACTCGAGCGGTGGCTTCTTCTGCGGTGAGGCTTCCGAGGTGGCTGCCGGGGTGGAAGTTCAACAACGAGAGGCCCAGTTGTTCGATACGCCTAATCTCATCGATGAACGCCATCAAGCTTTTGTGCTGCTTCTCGTCATCAGGATTGGCGAGGTTTATCAGATAACTATCATGTACCAAGACGTTGTTGGCAGTAAACCCAAGCTCTGCCATCCGCTGCTTAAAAAGGGCGACTTGCTCCGCTTCGAGGGGCTTTGCGTGCCATTGGCGCTGGTTTTTACTGAACATGCCAAAGGCGTTGGCTCCAAGGTCTGCAGCGCGCTCGGCCGCTTTTTCCAAGCCTCCTGCGATGCTGGTGTGTGGTCCTATCGTGTGCATGAGTCAACGCTAGCGCGCCCACCAACCCTTGTCAATGACCGTTGGCCGTGATAGTTTCTCGTTACAAGGAGCGATGTGCATGCAAACACACACGTGGGAGGTCGGCGACGAATTTGCTGGCTTCAAGGTTCTTTCTATAGAGACACTCGATGAGTACCAAGGCGTTGGATACCACTTCGAACATATTGAGACCGGTATGGAGGTCTTCCAGCTGGTCAATGACGACCGCGAACGCTTTTTCAGCTACATCTTCAAGACCCTTCCATCCAATGATAGTGGGGTAGCTCATATCCTTGAGCACTGTGTGCTCTCAGGTAGTGAGCGGTTTCCGGTACGTGACCCTTTCATGGGACTGTTGAAGGGATCGGTCAACACCTTCATGAACGCGATGACCTATCCGGACAAGACCCTCTATCCGGCGGCAAGCCCGCTGAAGGCAGATTTCGATAATCTCTTCAGTGTTTATACCGACGCCGTCTTCTCCCCTCTGCTACGCGAAGAGACCTTTTGGCGTGAAGGGGTGCGGATGGTCTGCGACGATGAGGGCTGTCACTACGAGGGGGTGGTCTTCAACGAGATGCTCGGCGATGGCTCTGACCATGATTCGATCGTGGGGCGCAGCAGTGTGCGCTCCCTCTACCCGGACACTGCCTACTCCTTTAACAGTGGCGGAGATCCTGAGCAGATCATAAAACTTGACTATCAGCAGTTTGTCTCTTTCCACAGTCAGTTCTATCACCCCTCAAATGCAAAACTTTTCATCTACGGGGACCTGGAGGTCGGTGAGAAGCTTGCCTATCTGGATGAGCATTACCTGCGTACCCGCGGCTCATTGAACGTCAACTCGACGGTCGGCGAAGCGCAGCGCTGGAAAGCTGAACGAGCAGTGAGTTTTACCAGTCCAACCGAGGATGAGGGGGCCAATGCCAACTCAGTGGTATGGGCGTGGGCCACTGAGCGAGTCACCGACTCTCTTGCTGTGATCACCCTCTCAACGTTGGTAGATATTCTGCTCGGCAACCCCGCTGCCCCTCTGTACAAGGCAATCCTTGAGAGTGAAATCGGAGAGGATATTTCCCCAGAGAGTGGTATGCGCGCCGAGTTCATGCAAATGGCGATGCTTATCGGGTTCAAGGGAATTGCCCTCGAGCGAGCGGAGGAGGGAGGCCAGTTTATCCTCGATACCCTTGCCCAGATTGCCAAAGATGGCATTGACCGGGACCTGATTGCCTCCTCTCTGAAGCGATCGCGCTTCAGACTCTTGGAGATTCCCGGTGGAGCGCCCAATGGACTGCGCCTTCTCAACCGTAGCCTCAGAGGCTGGGTCTATGGCGATGGACCGACGGCCACCATCGGGGCAGCTGAGCCGCTTGCGGCCCTGGAGAGGGAGCTTGAACAAAATCCACGGTACTTTGAAGAGTGGATCATCAATAATCTCTTGGAAAACCCCCATCGTTGCCTGGTGACCGTCAAAGGGGACCCGGAGCACCATGCTCGCCAACTCGATGCCATCGCTCGGCATGCCCAGAGTGTCGCTGAAACTTTAGGTAAGAAGGGAATCAAAGAAATCATTGCCCAGAATGAACGGTTTGCCATCTTTGATGAGAGTGGTGACAGTGCACAGGCCCTTGCCTCCATACCTCGGCTGACCATCGAAGATCTGCCGGTAGAGGTGAAGGAGAACCACCACCAAGAGGTCCTTTGCGCAGGTCAGCCCCTCTATATACGCTCGCGCCACTGTAATACCATCCGGTATGTCAATATTGCGATTAACGTAGAGGACTTAAATACCGATGAACTGATGCTACTGCCATTTTATATCAGGCTCGTGCAGATGAGTGGCATTGGTGAGCGCTCGTACGTGGAGATTGCAACCAAGACCAAAGACCTCCTAGGGGATTTTGGCCTCTTCTTGGAGATGGGCTCAACCTTTGAGGATACAAGGATCCAGGCAATTCTCTGCCGCACCAAAGTACTGGCAGAGGATGCTGAGGCAGCCTTTGACCTGGTGAGCCAGATCCTTACCCAGACAAATGTGGATGACCCGCTCTCCATCAAGCAAGTGCTCTCAACCCTACGCGGTGAGTACCGTGATTCGGTCTCTTACGCAGCTCATAGCTTCGCCTCCCTTTCGGCCGCAAGTCGCCTCAGTGAGGTCCAGCATGAGGGCGAGCTGCTTGCCGGCCTCAGCCAATGGCTCTTCTTGGAGGCCAAGGGAAGCGACGATATCCCCCATCTTGCCAAGCAGATGAAGGATTTACAGAAGAAGTTGAACAACCGCAGCCGTCTTACGCTGCACCTTCTCAGCGATGAGGGCGATGAGGTGGCGATGAAGCCCATTCTTGAAGGCTTTGTTACAGCGTTTGCCGATGGTAAAAAGGTACAGCGAGCGCAGCGTAGCTATCCCCAGCTTGCCCCCGATTCAGTCCATGCTCTCTCGCTTTACAGGCTTCCTTCGAGTGTAAGCTATCAAGCCTACGCGATTCGTGCTGCAAAACGGGGCACACCGCTGCAAGCAGCCCAGGCGTTGCTTGCCCAAGTGATGAGTGGTAACGAGCTATGGGAGCTGATTCGTGGAAAGGGCGGTGCCTATGGAGTAGGGGCAACGGTTGATGTCATGGAGCAGGTTTTCCTCTTCTCCACCTATCGAGACCCACGTATCGGTGGATCGTTTACTGATCTGGTGACGACCCTGGAGGGGTACGCGGCAGGAAACATTGACCCTGCGGCTGTAAAGAGCGCGCTCATCTCCATGGTAGGCACCGAGATGCGCCCCCTCTCCCCAAGTCAGGAGTCTCTGTTGGCCTTCAGGCGACTGTTGTACAAAATCACCGATGCCTATCGGGCCCGAAGGCGCGAACAACTGCTGGCTACCGATGAGCAGATGATTGGTATTGCCGCCCAGGCACTGTTGACCTCAGCACAGAACGCTGATTCACGGACGGTAATCGCCGGCAGCCAACTGTTGGAGAAGGAGCGGGAGAAGAGTGGGTTCGCCGATACAGAGGTCGTGGCGCTACCGCTTTAATAGACGGGTTTGAGGCCTGCTTGATAGAGCAGGCCGCTGGCCCTGAAGAGCGAATACGATGTGTAGGAGAGAGAGATGGAGAACTCGTTTGCCATCTCAATCATCGCAGGGCTTGGTATCTTGTTTCGTACCAAAAGGATATTTTTAATGTCACTCATCTCAGCGGTCCTGATGGCCTGAACATTGGAGAGGCCTGTTATTAGGATGATATCGTCTTCGAGGATTGTCAGGACATCACTCATCAGGTCGCTGGCGAAGCCGCGCTCGATGTGATCTTCCAGATGCTCCTCTCCACAGACGAGCTTTGCGTTGACACAGCTGAGAATGTCTTTGAGTTTCATGGCCCGAGTATAGCATAATAGGGGTGTCCCTTCCCAGAGGGTCCAGCCATTTTTTGCCTTTCAAAAAAAAGGCCAAGAAGCTATACTGGCTGAAAGTGGAGGTTTTCGTGAAGTACATTGGAGCATTGGATCAGGGGACGACCAGCAGTAGGTTCATTATCTTCGACCAAGAGGGGATGATCGTAGCATCGCACCAAGTGGAACATCAGCAAATCTACCCCAAGCCGGGGTGGGTTGAGCACGATCCTTTTGAGATCTGGGAGAACTGCAAGAAGTGTATCGATGGAGCATTAAAGAAGGCAAATCTTGCGGGCAGTGACATTGCCGCTATCGGGATTACAAACCAGCGTGAGACAATCGTTGCCTTTGATCGTAAAACCGGCCAGGTTCGATATAACGCTATCGTTTGGCAGGATGTACGGGGCTCTGATCTAATCAATGAACTGAAGCGAACCACCGACGCAACGTTTTTGCAGGAAAAAAGTGGTCTGATCTTCAGCCCATACTTTGCAGCGAGCAAGATTGCATGGCTCTTGGAGAATGTTGAAGGGCTTCGCCAAGAAGCTGAGAGGGGAGAGGTCGTCTTTGGTACCATCGATACTTGGCTAGTCTACAACCTCAGTGGCAAGAAGCAAATTGTCACCGACGTCTCCAATGCATCGCGTTACCTCTTGATGGATATCAGGACCATGCAATGGGATGATGAGCTGCTTGCTCTCTTTAATATCCCAGTGCAGTCCCTGCCCCAGATCGTCGCTTCAACAGGAACGATATACGCCAACACCTGTGAGACAGGGCCCTTGAAGGCCCAAGTGCCAGTCTGTGGAATCCTCGGAGATCAGCAGGCAGCCCTCTTCGGACAGGCATGCTTCAGTGAAGGAATGGCTAAGTCCACCTATGGCACTGGCTGCTTTTTGCTCGTCAATACCGGAAGGGAGCCGAAGATGAGTAAGGAGGGACTGTTGACCACCGTCGCATTCCAAAAGGAAGGCGAGGAGCCGGTCTACGCCCTTGAAGGCTCAGTTGCTGTGGCGGGATCGCTGATCCAATGGGCACGGGACAACCTAAAACTGGTGGGAAGCGCCCAGGAGCTCGATAAGGTTGCCGAGAGCGTCCCCGATTGTGGCGGTGTGTACATTGTTCCAGCGTTCAGTGGGCTCTTTGCCCCCTATTGGCGCAGTGATGCCCGTGGCATTATCGCCGGCCTAACCGGCTATGCGAATCGCGCCCATATCTGCCGTGCTATCCTGGAGTCCACAGCGTTCCAGGCGTGGGATATCTTTGAGGGTATTGAGCGTGATAGCGGCATTGCCCTCAGCGCATTGAAAGTTGATGGGGGTATGACCAATAGCGCCCCCTTGATGGCCTTCCAAGCCGACCTTCTGGGGGTTCCTGTCATCCGTCCACTCGTTGTGGAAACCACGGCACTCGGAGCTGCCTACGCTGCAGGGCTCACCGTCGGTGTCTGGCAAGGGCTTGAGGACCTTGCCAAACAGTGGAAAGAAGAGAGAAGATGGGAGGCAACGATGGATAGTGAAGTGCGCTCTGAAAAGATCGCGCTGTGGAAGAAAGCTGTTGATCGCACCCTCGATTGGGTCGAGGCAGAGTAGGGGGAGTAGTAGATGGGCAGTGGTGCCATGCAGACAGTGTTTGCGATTCTCCGGCCTGTTGTACAGGTCGGAGCCTTGGCGTGGGTTTTTTATCGCTTTTATGCGGCAGTCGCCCAGACTAAGGCTCAACAGATCATCAAAGTGTTGGTCGCTCTCTTTGCTGCCTACGCCCTCTCCTATATTCTCAAGCTCGAGGTGTTGCTCTGGTTCTTTAAGAAGATCTCCATTCCAGCGACAATCTTCATCTGTATTGTCTATCAGCCGGAGCTGAGGCGCTCCTTCACCCAGGTGTGGAGCGGACGAAGCCGGCTCTTTCGCATTGGAACACAGACTACCAGCAGTGATCAGATCGACTCAATTCTCAACGCCTGTACGGTCTTGGTGAATAAGCGACGTGGTGCGCTCATCGTCTTTCCCCGACGGCTTGGTATCAAGACGATCATCGATAGTGGAACCCGGTTGAACGCAGACCTCTCCACCAGCTTGATCCTCACCGTCTTTGACCACGATACTCCCCTGCACGATGGGGCGATGGTCATCCAAGGCGGCAAGATTTTGGCCGCCGGTTGTTATCTGCCGCTCAGTGAGCAGACGGATATCAAGCGAAACTTTGGTACCCGTCACCGCGCGGCCCTTGGTTTGGCCGAAGAGAGTGATGCGGTGGTGCTCATCGTCAGTGAGGAGACCGGGGCCATCAGCATGACGTACAACGCAAACCTCTACTATGACCTTGATGTGGCGACCATCAAACGGATGTTGTTGGCACTCTTCAACTACCATGACATTACTACCGAGGATCTCTTGGTGGAGGAGGCAGACGATGAGACAGAATAAGTATCTACAAAACCTGCTGCTCAACTGGCCGGCAAAGATTCTCAGCTTGGTCTTCGCACTCTTGGTCTACACCTTCATCCAATACTCTACCCTTGATACCCGCATAGTAACCATTCCTCTGGAAGTGACTTTACCTGATGCACTGGTCGCCGAGAGCCTTGTGCCCTCGCAGGTCCAAGTGCAGATCAAAGGTGATGACAGCATCATCTACCTCGTCGATCCCAACGCGATTGTCGCTGCGGTTGATTTCAGTGATGTGAAGAGTGAGGGCATTGCAGTGCGCAGTGTTGTGCTGCACTACGATGAGCACCTCTTTGATACCGCCAAGATCTCCTTCTTAGCCGACCCCATCCAGTTTCGCATCCTCTTCTCCTTCGATAAGGAGCTGTGATGATTACGGGACTGGGAGTCGATGTGGTGAACATCGGCCGTATTGCATCATTGGGTGAAGGGGTAAAGAGGCGACTTTTCCACCCCGCTGAACTTGCCGAAGCAGCCTCGATGGAAAGTAGTGCTGCAGTCTCCTACCTCAGTGGCCGCTTCGCCAGTAAAGAGGCACTCGGTAAAGCTCTTGGTTGTGGCCTTGCTGCCCTCGGCCCGTCTACGGTCCATGTTGGGCGAAGTGAGGATGGTAGGCCTTATTTCGTTCTCACCGAAAAACTCACAAATCTCTTAGCAGGCCGATCAATTCTACTCTCCATCTCCCACGACGATCCGGTCGCCATGGCTACCGTAATTCTCACAGGGGGTCATGATGGCCCGCAGTGATTGGAGGCGCCCTGCCCTTGAGCCGTTGGCCGAAGGACTGCGCCGAATACGAATGATCATCTCCTATCATGGGGGCCACTATAGTGGGTGGCAACGTCAGCACAATGCGCTGGCTGTTGCCCAGGTCCTGGAGGAGAAGGTCAAGGAATTGATCGATGAAGAGGTTGAGATCGTAGGCAGTGGACGTACCGACAGCGGGGTGCATGCCCTAGCTCAAGTCTGCCATATGGATATTACCAACAAACGCATGGATGCCGCGAAGTTTGCCATTGCATTGAATCGTCTCCTCCCTACCGATATCCGGGTCATGGAGAGTAGTGAGGTTGATGGCTCCTTCCATGCCCGCTTCACGACGATGGGACGAACCTATCGCTACTTCTTCAAAGAGCATGCCTCCCTCACCGGCTTTGATGATGGGCTGGTAGCATCGGTGAGGAAGTTTCCAGATATTGAATTGCTGCAGTCCTACGCCGCCATCCTCCATGGAACCCATGACTTTTCCACCTTCACCGCAAGCGGAGATCTCTGTCCTAGTAAGTTCCGGGACATCTATGAGTCTTATTGGAGAGTCGAAGAAGATCGCTTTGGCTCCCCTGTACTCTGTTACACGATTACCGGCAACGCCTTCTTGTATAAGATGGTGCGTTCGCTGGTCGGCTCGATGATGGAGTTTGCCCACAACGGGGTGACAGCCGACGAATTTGCCTCAATTCTCGCCTCCAAGGATCGCCTGCAAGCCGGGCGAACGGCCAGCGCATCGGGCCTGTATCTGTGGCGGATTAGCTACGATGAAGAGGAGTATGCATGGTTTGAGGAGCAAGGACATGAGTGAAGATCCTAAACGTGCTGCACTTGAAGAGAGTTTGAATACCTACCTCAGCCTCATCGATGAGGCTAAAGCATTGATTGGAGGGCAAGAGGCTCCAGCTGACCAGAGCTATGATCTCAGTGAGGTGCTGGACCTCCTGGCCCCGCCTCCCTTGGACCTCCAGGATATGAGTACGGCCTCCCTCAAGGTGCTGGAAGCAATGGTTGCCTCCTGTACCAAGTGCCGTCTTGCCAACGGCCGTACCAACACGGTCTTTGGAGAAGGATCGGTACCTGCTCGCCTGATGGTTATCGGTGAAGGCCCCGGGGCCGATGAGGACGCTACGGGCAAGCCTTTTGTTGGAAAAGCTGGTGAGTACCTTGATACGTGGCTCAATGCCATCCACCTAGGTCGAGGACGAGGGGTCTATCTGGCCAATATCGTCAAGTGTCGTCCTCCGAACAACCGTGATCCGCAAAACGATGAGCGTGATGCATGCCTGCCGTACCTAAAAAGACAAATCCAATTGATCAAGCCGCAGATGATCCTGCTCCTTGGACGTACCGCCGCCCAAACCCTTTTGGCAACCGAGGATGGTGTTGGCAAGCTTCGCGGACGCTTTCATCGAGTCGAGGAGATTCCTGCGGTAGTTACCTACCATCCTGCTGCAGTGCTTCGTAACTTGGAGCTCAAGCGCCCAGTGTGGGAAGATTTGAAGCGGGTTGCCACCTATTTGGGTATTGATTACGGAAAACGATAATGAAAAACCGCTACGCCCAGGTAATCTTTGATCTCCCAATGGACAACGCATTTACCTATGCAATTCCCACCGAGCTTGCCGAGGAGGTGTCAGTAGGTAAGCGGGTGTCAGTCCCCTTTGGGATGGGGACACGCAAGATGACCGGCTTTGTCATTGCCTTGACCGACGAAGTCTCCGGGGATTGGGAGATCAAGGATATTGTTCGTGTGGTTGATAAGGTAGAGGTGTACGGGCAAGCTACCATCTCCTTGGCTCGCTGGATGGCCGACTACTATCTCTGCAGCCACGGCCAAGCCCTCTCTCTGATGATTCCAACAGGCAGGGTCGACAGCAAGATGCCAGTCTTGGATTTTGGCGACGAGTATGAGAGCGAGCGTATCGAGACTCTCAGCGATGAACAACAATTGGCAATTGAGGCAATCCTCTCAGGTGGGCAGGGGATGTACTACCTTCACGGGGTTACCGGTAGCGGCAAAAGTGAGGTCTACTTGCGTGTGGCCGAAGAGGTCATTGCCAGTGGCCGGTCGGTCATCTACCTGGTTCCCGAGATTACCCTGACTCATCAGCTGGCACGGCTGGTGAGCACTCGCTTTGATGGGAAGGTAGCGGTCCTGCACTCCGCATTGACGCCAAGCCAACGGCTGAAGGAGTGGAAGAAGATTCAGCGAGGAGAGGTGCGTTTGGCCATCGGGGCTCGAAGCGCAATCTTTGCCCCGTTCTCCGATCTTGGCCTGATCATAATCGACGAAGAGCATGAGAATAGCTATAAGAGCGGATCGACTCCCCGCTACCACGCCCGCCAAGTAGCCCAGAGGCGGATGCAAAGTGAGGGCGCTTCCCTGATCATGGGCAGTGCCACTCCATCGCTGGAGGCCTACCGTCTTATGAGCGAAGGAGAGCATATCACCGCTTTGCGCCTTAAAAATCGCGTTGCAGGTGGGATTCTTCCGAGCGTTGAGGTGGTGGACATGAACTATGAGACACACATGTTCAGCCGTCGCCTGGTTGCCGAAATGCAAAAGACATTGCAAGCGAAACGGCAAGTCATTCTCTTTCTTAATCGACGGGGATTTTCGTACTTCTTTCACTGTAACAGCTGTGGGTATGAACTTGCCTGCCCACACTGTGCGGTAGCCCTTACGTATCATAAGCGCGCCTCCACGATGGTCTGCCACTACTGTGGCTATCGCGCTCGTCCGGTACATGTCTGCCCCTCATGTCGATCGGTTGATGTCTCCTACTCGGGCTTTGGCACCGAGATGGTGGAGCAGGAGATAACAGCACTCTTTCCTACCCATCGTATCGCCCGCCTTGATACTGACAGCACCCAAAAAAAAGGACACCTCCAAGAGGTGATCGACGACTTTAAAGAGGGACGGATCGATATCCTCTTAGGTACCCAGATGGTTGCCAAGGGCCTTAACTTCCCGTTGGTTGATCTGGTAGGCATCGTCAACGCTGACAGCGGTCTCAATATCCCTGACTTTCGCAGCCAGGAGCGAACCTTCAGCCTCTTGGTACAGGTCTCAGGGAGGGCAGGGCGATACTCCAGCGGCGGAAAGGTGATCATCCAGACCCACCACCCCCACAACCCTGCCATCGCCTATGCTATCGACGGTGATGTTGATGCCTTCTATCAGCAAGAGCTGGTTGTGCGAAGAGAGACAGGGTTTCCTCCCTATGCCCGGCTTGCGAACCTTGTCCTTCGCGGTCGACGCCGCGAACTTGTGCAAACCGAGACCGATCGACTCAATAATCTCCTGATGGGCTATAGCAACGCGATGGGAGTGGAGGTCCTAGTAGCAAGCGAATGTCCGCTTGAAAAAATTGCGGGAAATTGGCGATATCACATCCTCCTCTCCTCCAAAAGGGGTTCGGCGGTCCACCACCTTCTCGCTTCAGCACTCAAGGCGTATGCTCCGCCCTCAGGCATCTATCTTGAAGTTGACCTTGATCCCCTGCAACTGCTGTAAGCTCCGTTGACGATGGCACACGCTATTGGTATAGTTTGCTTGCCATGTTGGATATATACACCCTTGGGGAAGAGATACTCAGAGAAAAATGTAAGCCGGTGAAGGTCTTCGATGATGCCCTTCGCCTGCTCATCGACGCCATGTTCGATACCATGGAAGAGGCAAATGGTGTGGGTCTGGCAGCTCCGCAAGTCGGGGTAGACAGCCGCCTCTTTGTCCTCAATATTCCAGATTGGGGAAAGGGCGTTTTCGTCAACCCTCAAATTATCGAGACATCGACCGAGCTCACTTGTGCGGAGGAGGGGTGTCTCTCCATCCCCGGTCTCTGGCACGATGTAGAGCGACCCGAATCCATCACCGTGCAAGCACAGGATGAGAAGGGGAAGGCCTTCACCCTCAAAGCCGACGGATTGCTTGCTCGGGCTATACAGCACGAAAACGATCACCTCAATGGAGTGCTTTTCATCGACCGCCTCGAAGCCGAGGAAAAAGAGAAGATGGAGCGTGCCTGGGAAAAACGTCAAAAGCGGAGAAAGTCAGGGTGAGAATTCTTTTTGCCGGCACTCCGGCCATCGCTGTGCCCACCTTGGTGCAGGTAGCCCGCCACTTCGAAGTAGCGGCGGTTCTTACCAATACTGATAAGAAGGGGGCCCGTGGCAGGCGTTTGGTGCCCTCGCCGGTAAAGGAAGCTGCCCAAGAGCTTGGCATTGATGTCATCCAATTCAATCGCCTTGGCAAAGATGCTCGAGAGGCTGTCGCCCCATATGCGTGTGACACGCTTTTGTGCTTTGCCTACGGAAGAATTTTTGGCCCTAAGTTCCTCTCTCTGTTCTCAGGTGAGAAGCTGAACATCCACCCCTCTCTCTTGCCGGATTTGCGTGGACCCAGTCCTATCCAAGGAGCAATCCTAAACCAATTGCAAAGAAGTGGTATCTCAATCCAGCGCCTGGCCTTGGAGATGGATAGTGGGGAGGTAGTAAAAACCTTGCCCTTCGATCTTACCGGTGAAGAGACAGTCACAACACTTACCGAGCGGGTTGCTCAATTGGCTGCTCCGCTGGCGGTAGAAGCTCTGAAGGAGATTGCAGGGGGCACTGCACGCTTTATTGCCCAAAAGGGAGAGCCGACGTACACGACGCTTATCGACCCTTCCATGGCTAAGCTTGATTTCAGTCTGAGTGCAAAGACCTTACACGCCCAGATTCGGGCGATGCAGGGATGGCCCAAGGCACAGACGCAATATGATGGACAACTCTTATACCTCACAGCAGTCTATGGTCCACTTTCAGAGGCAGGATCTGATCCCGTTGAGACAGGAGTGGCCCCTGGTACCGTTATTGCTCGAAATAAGCAAAAAGGAGTCGGCATTGCTACCGGAGATGGTGTTCTCTGGGTCACTGGCCTGCAGCTGGAGAGTCGCAAAGAGCTTGATGCACTCTCTTTTCTTAACGGGAATCAGCGCTTTTTACACAGTACACTGGGGTAATCGATGAAAAAAATCATAGCTATCGTCCTAATACTCGCCACGTTGGGCTCATCCTTGTCGGCAAAGGTTGTCGTGGTGCTCTCCGGAGGTGGCGCTCGAGGCATTGCCCATATCGCCATCCTCGAAGCGCTGGAAGAGCAGGGTATTCCCATTGATATGGTCATTGGTACCAGTATGGGAGCTCTGGTGGGCGGCCTCTATGCAGCGGGCTATTCACCGGGAGAGTTGCGGACCCTTATGGCAGAGACCGATTTACTCGGCCTCTTTGTACATAGCCCTCTCACTGGCAACAGAAGACACGACCGACCTTTCTCCACCTCCTTTGAGCCGACTTTCTCCCTTGGGTTTTCCTCTGAAGGAATCGGTGATACCCCAGCAATCTTAGGCGATCAACGAATCTTGGAGTTATTGGGATTCTTGCTCTCCAAGTACCCCAATGACATAGATTTTGATCAACTACCCATACCATTTCGCGCTGTATCTACCGACGTAGCCAGTGCTGAACGTGTGGTCCATGATCGAGGTTCACTGGTTCAGGCGATTCGCTCCTCAATTGCAATTCCCATCGTTTTCTCTCCCTTCCCGACTGACGATCGGCGGCTACTGCTCGACGGTGGGCTGGTGGATAACCTGCCGATTGCCCTTGCACGGGATCTGGGGGCAACCTACGTCATTGCCAGTGATGTGAATGCCGAGATGGTGGATGATCTGAGTCAATTGGAGAGCCTCTCTGCCATTGCCATGCAGGCAGTGGTGCTCGCCACTCGGGCGAAGGCGATTACCCAATATGAGCAGGCGGATTTGCTCTATAAGATTCCGCTCAAGCAATACAATGCCCTAGACTTCATCCACTGGAACGAAATCCTCAAAACGGGTGAGGAGACAGCGGCAGAGATGCATGAGCAGCTGCGTGCTCTCGCCTCCCTTATCGAGGAGGAGCATCCACTACAACCTCACTCTGCAGACCGTCTGGGTCGGTATGTCCAAATGCCGCCGCCGATGATCAAGCGTGTTGAAGTTCGCGATATCTCGACCACTCCAATGAAGCGGCCTCTGGAGGCAAAAACTTTTGAACACTTTGTGGGAAAACTCCTCGATTGGCGCACTAACCGTGAGTTGAATCTCCTTCTTCGAGAGCTGAGGGTAGTAAAGGGTTTGTCATCGCTCTCTTACGAAATGGGAGAGGAGGGAACGCTGATTATCTTGCAAAGAGGATTTGGTAAGCCTTTGGGCGAAGTGTTCATGGGATTTTCCAGTGATACCGGCTTCTCCAATGCGCTTGCCTCCTCGATAAGCTGGTTTCGCGCAGACGCGTATCTTGGAGCGACGGTTGAAGAATTCTTAGGTAGCCCCCTGACGCTGAAGGTCAGCGGACAGTTGGGCAGCAAAAGTGATATGCGCCTGGGCATCTCCTATCCCTACTCATTCTCCCAACACGGTGCACTGGACGTCGACTTCTCTGTTGGGTACCTCGTTGGAGGACTGACTGCCCTCTCAGCACCAACGAATGCCAATCGTTCTGCTCCTCTTGATCGTGTCTTTACTTCTCTGTTGGGTATTTCACTGTCCATTGGTGATCGGCTTCAGGTCTACCTTGACGGAGTCTACGACTTTGCCTTCTTACATAATCAAAGCTATGACCCCCAACATATCTATCATGGGCGCCTGCAGTCCTCATTGCTCTATAGCACCCTCCTCAACCACTTTTCGATGCAAGGAATTCGTCTTGAAGTACTCAACTCCATAGGCTTTCATCGATCGATGACGTGGGCAAGTCGCGTGTCGTTTGTCCACAAGATTCCCATTGGGCTCAATGATAGCCTACGCTATGACCTAGCGATTTCGATGATCCGTGAACCGTATCCATTGATCACTAGCTATGCCGATACAGGCTCATTGGATGGGATTCCTGGCTATGCTCCTCTCTCACTGCACCGCGATCTCGCGATGGTAGGCATCGGGTGGGACCACCGCCTCTTTGAGATACTGGGCTATCCGACGTTCCTCAGGCTCATTGCTCGCGGTGGCATCTTTGATGGGTATAACCCCTATGCAGGAGTGAAGGCCTCCACTGATAAAGTCTTTGATCAGTTGATGTGGGACCTGGGCTTTGGTGTTGGAGTCGGTCTTGATGCCCCCATCGGCGAAGTCTCCCTCTCCTTTGGTGTCACCATCACAGGGAAAATGACCTTCATGATCGGGATTCATTGATTTATCGTTACAATGAGCGAGTTTCGTTGTTATATAACTAGAGCAGCAGGTTATGCTTACATTGTGTTGCCATCGGTTGCACGATATGCGAAACTTCAGGTGATGATCTACATGACCTCGAATGCTTGGCTGTTTTGCCTGACAGGAGGGGCGTATTCATGACCAGACGGTTGCCATTGCAGTGCTGGATCCGTAAGTTAGGGTGGGTGTTGACGACTCTCGTCGTTGTGCTGATCCTCTACTTCTCATTCATCCCGGCAGAATCCGCCCCAAGAGTTTCGTGGATCCCTTTTGCTGACAAAGGGGCCCACCTTATCGCCTATGCCGCCTTTGGGTTTTCATCATTTTTGGCGACATTGGAGATTCCAGGCTTTTCGACAAGAAAACGACGCAGAGGCCTGCCCTCGGCGGCGCTTCACATCTCCTCTTGGTCAGGAAGGTCGATCATCATCAGTTTGGTAACTGGAACGGTTCTTGGGGCCCTGGTGGAGATCTTGCAGCCCCTGTTTGGAAGAAGTCGGGAGTGGGCTGATCTACTTGCCGATTTCATGGGACTGGTTGTTGGCCTCGCTGTGGTGTTGGTGCTCTTGAAGGTCCTCGGTTCATACTTCGTCACACGGCCCTGGCTCTACGACCCGAATTGGGAGGAGGAACATGAGTCTCACTGAAAAAATCCGTGATGCATTGAAGTGGGCAGCGGTGGAGTTGGATGAGGATGTCCTTGACCGACTGCATTGGGCAAGGACGACCGAAGCCGAACGGGGTGGAGGGACAGTGCGAAGCGAGGCAAGCCTTGCCGTTCTCGATGCAATTCTAGAAAACCTCGCTATTGCAAAAGAAAAACGATTGCCGATGTGTCAGGACACCGGCCTTTTTTTGGTCTTCGTTGATGTGGGAAGGGAGAGCACCATGGCCCTTTCTGCCATCGAGAAGGCAATTCATGAAGGGTGTCGGATGGCAGTCGAGGAGGCCTATTACCGCAGGTCGGTAGTAGAGGAGCCTGTCTTCGAACGTAAGAACACCGGAAATAACCTACCACCGGCGATCTATTGGGATTTGGTTGACGGCAGTGATGTCACTATCCGGATCCTGCTCAAAGGTTTTGGTAGCGAGAATACCAGCTCGGTGCGGATGCTCAATCCCACCGGAGGCTCTGAGGCAGTCATCAAGGCAGTGGGTGAGATTGTAACCCTTGCCGGAGGAAAACCGTGTCCACCGATCTTTATCGGACTGGGCATCGGGGGCACGATGGACCGTGCGGCTTACCTGAGCAAGCGGGCACTCTTCCGTGATGCCAGAGTAGGGCATGAGGATCCGCGTTATCGCGCTCTTGAAGAAGAGGTCCTCGCCCACGTCCAGAGTCTGGAAGTGGGAAGCGGAGGGATGGGAGGGGTGATTACCGCTCTCAGTGTCGCCATCGAAGCCGAACCCACCCATATTGCCGGCATGCCACTGGCTGTATCGATCAACTGTTGGGCCGACCGCAAGGTGTGTGTTGTGCACAAGGAGGACGATGATGCGTGAATTCACTCTCCCTCTAGAGGAAAAAGAGATAGCCTCTTTGAAGGCATACGATCGTATCGTGCTTAACGGTAGCCTTTATGTTGGACGAGACCAAGTCCATCGCTTTCTCTTTGAGATGATTGAAAAAGGTGAGGATTTGCCGGTCGACCTCACTGGTGCCACAATTTTCTATATGGGACCCTCCCCAGCACCTGAGGGAATGGTTATCGGCGCTTGTGGGCCGACAACCAGTGCCCGAATGGATCCATTCTCTCCTGCATTGCTGGAGAAAGGACTGAAGGTGATGATTGGTAAAGGTCCACGCTCTGCTGAGGTTATTGATGCCATTGTCCGTACAAAGGCCCTCTATCTTCAGGCCTTTGGTGGTTGCGGGGCTCTCTATGCCAATACTGTCAAATCGGTAAAACCTGTAGCATTTGATCATCTGGGACCGGAGGCAATGATTGAATTGCAAGTGGAGGGCTTTGCAGTAATCGTAGCAATCGATAGCCAGGGAGGCAGCGTCTTTACGCGATAAACGAGGTTTTTAGCTGGACCTGGTACCAATAGTGGAGTACAGTTTGTATTGATGACTTCTCAGTGAACTCGTTGCCATGGGGTGGGCAAGCGAGTTTGCGCCTTGTCGCGAGGGGAAATGTCAATCATATTGAGGTGAAAGATTTTGTGAATAGCCGCTCAATTGTACGCCTAGCTCCGGTTGTTGTCCTGGCCTTGCTCACCCTTGGATGTACCAAGGCGCCGGAGATAAAGCCCACAATACTGCCTTCGGCGGTGCAAGTGATCAATGGACCAGTTGCACCAATTGTCCAGGAGACTGACGTCATAACAAACCTCGGTCGCCCCGCGACACTGGAGGGGCGTTTCAGTTATACCTATGGATATATGCTCTACAATACCCTCCTTCAGCAGCAGGGTTTTGGGGACCTCGATGCCAATTACTTTGCTAAAGGTGCCCTTGATGCTGCAGCGGGCACTGGATTCTTCTCCCATGATGAGATGGCCCAGACTCTCTATGAGGTACAAACCCAGCTACTGCAAATTGCCCAGCAGGAGGTCGAAGCCCTGGCTGCGGCCAACCTAGAGGATGCTGAACTCTTTTTGAGTCAGAACAGGCAAAACGAAGGAGTGTTGGAGACCGACAGCGGCCTACAGTATGAGATCATCAGTGAAGGGGAGGGTAAGCGACCCTCACCAGAGAGCCTCGTTGAAGTTGATTACCGGCTCAGCCTTATCGAAGGACGGGTCATCGACAGCAGCTATGAACGCGATGGGGCGGCTTCGTTCCGTCTCAATGGTATGGGCGTGAGAGGCTTCGTTGAGGGTGTGAGCTTGATGGGCGAAGGATCACACTACCGGTTCTGGATACATCCATCCCTTGGCTGGGGTAAAGAGGGCAATCAGTTGGTGGAGCCAAACACCCTGCTGGTCCTTGAGGTCACCCTCTATTCAGTCAATGAATAGAGGGAAGTAACGGTAAAATTTCTTCTAGTGACGTGACGGTATAGGTGGGATTGAGAGAGCCACTGCCGTGGTTGTGGGCGTTGATCCACAGTGTATCGATGCCGCTTGCTATACCTCCGGCAATATCGCTGGAAAGACTGTCGCCGACCATCAGACACTCTTCTTTACGGGCGGCCAAGCCAGTTTTCTCGAGCATCATCTCAAAGTAACGGATATCCGGCTTTTGGCTTCCCATCTCTTCACTGATGAAGAAATCTTCAAAATAGTGGGCAATGTTGGCTACTGCAATTCTGCCCCGTTGTACATTGGCTAATCCGTTGGAGGCAAAGTAGAGGGTATATCCACGACTCTTCAGAGCGTCCAGTACATCGATACTT
>Ga0265293_10002060_pt1 | contig 41818 bp, 44 predicted proteins | sample Munlanlewell138R_FD_192505 | JGI IMG/M metagenome (GOLD analysis project Ga0265293, IMG submission 192505) | Leachate microbial communities from a municipal landfill in Southern Ontario, Canada - Leachate well 138R | ecosystem: Engineered > Solid waste > Landfill > Unclassified | place: Canada...
TTTATCAATCTTAACTTGGCGGGGTAACACCCCGCCAAAAAAACACCAAGGTGACATTTTCACAGAATAAAACTGAACCATTTTGGTGACATTTTCACAGACTATTGACATCAATAGTGTAGCTTTCCACCCGATAATCCTGACGGGGCAGCGACTCGTCTCCCTGGACAGTTACCGTTTTCCCAATGTACTTCTCCAACTCACGCAGGTTGCTCCCCCCGGGACCGATCACATGACCAGCCACAGACGGATGACAACGTACCTCAATAGCTTCAACGTCTTCCAGGGCCAAGGAGTTGACTTCTCGGGCGATCTGAAAGGCCACTGTCTCGTCGGAAGGAACTCGGCCTCTGCCCTTGCAGTGGGGGCAATCGACGTCCAAGATATGCGAGAGGAGTCTATCTGTTTTCTTACGAGTCAGCTCCACTAAGCCCAGGCGAGTGAATCCAAGCAGATTTGTTCTAGTCTTATCGGCGCTAAGGCTAGTGGCGAGCTGCTGTAAGACGGCTTCTCTATGACTGGGATCCGCCATGTCAATAAAGTCAATAATAACGATTCCACCCGTGTTGCGCAAGCGGAGCTGGTGGGCTATCTCAGCAGCAGCTTCCAGGTTCGTCTTTAGGACCGTGTCTTGCAGGTTCTTGCTTCCCACGTATTTCCCTGTGTTTACATCAATGCTCAACAATGCTTCCGTCTGATTGAATACCAAATAACCTCCGCAGTCAAGCCACACACGGTTGTTGCCCGCCCGTTCCAGTTCCTTCTTGAGCCCAAGGTGAGTAAACACGTCGACTTTACCTTGATGCAGATCAACTTGCACGGGTTCCTTGACGCCAAGGCTTGCCAGTTCATCTTGTACTCGCTTTTGCATGTCGGCATTGTCCACAACGATCGTGGTGTTGCCCGACGCATAAAGGTCGCGCAAAATGCGATGGACCAGGTCATAGTCTTGATAAAGCAGCCGAGACGAAGACTTGCCCCTGTGCTTGTTGGTGATCCGGGACCACTCTTCTAGAAGGTCCGCTACATCGGCTTCAAGTTCTTCGTGCGTGCAGTGTTCTGCTACAGTACGAACGATCAGCCCCATGTTCTCGGGCCGGATTTCTTCAGCAATCTCCTTGAGCCGAGCACGTTCCGTCTCGTCTGTAATCTGGCGCGAGATTCCTGTATGCTCTTGAAAGGGCATCAGAACTAAGTAGCGTCCTGGCAAAGATACTCTTGTCGTGACTCTGGGGCCCTTAGTGCCAACGGCCTCTTTGGAAACCTGTACCATGACGGAATCGCCGATCTTGAGTTCATCGATGGAGTCCGCCAAGAACAAGAATGCGTTCTTGGCCATGCCAATATCGACAAACGCAGCACCCATGCCAGGCAGAATGTTCTCTACCCGGCCCTTGTATATATTGCTGCCAAGACGGTCTCTGCTGTCTCTCTCCAGATAATACTCCACCAAACGACCATTCTCAACAATACCTACTTGCACTTGATTCAGTAACGCAGAAATCACTATTTTTCTTTTCATTACTAGCCTCGATCCTCTAGAGGCGGGACGTATAGGTTCCCAACCTTCTTAAACTGCCCCATTCTGGTAATCGTTGCCTCCAGATGGGCAAAACATAACAACTGGCCCAACTCTTCCATACGAAGATTCGCTTCATTACCCAGACCGGCCAAGCAGTCAAACACTACTCCCGTTGGGCTCTGCACAATAGCACCCACCGAGAACAGAAAGTGACGAACATCCACATCCCTGCTCCCTTTCTTAGTTTCCCGCCTTACGACAAAGCTATCCACTTCTTGGAGCCACTGCCAACGCTCCTTAATAGCGTCCGCACTCACTTTAGGCAGGGAGACCCTCCACGACGCCGCGTTGATCTGAGCCTGAAGAGTTGGTGCGTGATCCGGTAATCGTTGGGCACGCAGCACCTCAAAGCCTTTGGGCAAATGCTGGTTATAGATCTTCACAAACTCCTCAGGATCAAGTTCCTCCGTCAAGGCAAAGTCCCCATACTCAGCCTCACTCAAGAGGCCCACCGACAAAGCATAGCTATAGCTCATGATGGGCCTTGGCGTAAATCCTTCGGAGTAGGCCATGGGAAGACCAGCCCTGCGCACCGCGCGCTCCATCGTTCTCACCACATCGAGGTGCGAAAGAAACTGGACCTCGGGACCTTTTCTAAACTGAAAACGAATGACATTACTCAACGTTCTTCTCCTTCACGATGGCATTGGCCACGCGTAAGCTCGGACAGACACCACACCGACTACACTCGTCCCAGCGACAGTCGGGCGTCGGCACCCCTTTTTGCGCCAACTCCCACTCTCTCTGCAAAAAGTCGTAGTCAATGCCTGCGCTCAAATGCGTCCAAGGTAAGGCTTCACCTATGTCTCTAGTCCGTCCTGCATAGTCTTGAGGATCGATCCCTGCATCACCAAAGGCCTGTTCCCAAAGATCAAAACGGAAGGAATCTGTCCAGCTGTCAAACTGGCAGCCTAGGTCAACAGCTCTCTCTAGTACAGCCGCCAAGCGACGATCGCCCCTGGCGAAAACGGCCTCTAAAAAGCTCTCTTCGACTCTCGGGTAGCTAAAGTGTATGGCAGGATGCCGCAGACGGTCCTGGAGAAAACGCTGTTTTGAACGCAAGATCTCCATCGATTCCTGGGCCATCCATTGAAACGGCGTGTGAGGTTTGGGAACAAAAGAGGCAACGCTGATGGAAACCTCGGGTCGCCTTCTGGCACTGCGAAACTCCTTGCCCCACTCCAGTACCTTGTGCGCCAACTCAACAATGCCTTCTAAATCCTCTTCTGTCTCGGTCGGTAGACCAATCATGAAATAAAGCTTGATTCGCGACCACCCCGCGGCAAAGGCACTTTGCACTACGTCCTTTAAATCATCATCGGACACATTCTTGTTAATGACATTCCTTAGCCGTTGGGTTCCCGCCTCGGGGGCGAAGGTAAGTCCTGTCTTCCTGGCTTTTTGAATCTCTTGAGCAAGTTCAATACCGAAAGAATCTAGCCGCAGCGAGGGCAGAGAAACCGAAATGCCACAGTCTTGATAATGCACTATGAGATCTCTAACGAGGGGACCGATCTGTCCGTAATCGCCGCTGGACAAGGAGGATAACGATATCTCCTCATACCCGGTGCTTTCTACCAAACGGGCGATCTGCTCCTTAAGAACCTGCGGTTCCCTCTCCCTAACCGGCCTATAGATCATGCCAGCCTGGCAAAAGCGACAACCCCTGGTACAGCCACGCATGATCTCGCCCATCACGCGATCATGGACTACTTCTACATAAGGAACGACAAACTCCTCGGGATAGGGAAGACGATTGAAGTCTCTAACCACGCGCTTTTGAATCTGTGTTGCAGCGTTCGGGACTTGTGATTCTAAGGCCTCAAACCTACCATCCACTCCGTAGATAGGCTTATACCACTTCGGCACATAAATCCCCTCAAGGCGAGACAGTTTGGTGAGGAGTTGGTCCTTGGTCAGCCCCTGTGCTTTGCCATCCTTCACTACGTCAAGGATTTCGTGCATCACTTCTTCACCTTCACCAAGAACGACAAAATCCAGGAAATCGGCTACTGGTTCTGCGTTAAAGGCCGCAGGTCCACCTGCCATGATCAAAGGCAGCATCTCATCTCTCTCCGTACTTCTGCGACGAATGCCCGCCAAATCCAGCATCTTCAGGATATTCGTGAAGCTAAGTTCATGCTGCAGTGTGAACCCCACCAAATCAAACTTTGTCAATGTAGAACCCGATTCTAAAGCTGTCAAAGGAATGCCATGTTCCTCCATGAGCTCCTGCATATCAACCCACGGAGCATAAACTCGCTCAGCTAGAGCGTCGTGTCTTCCATTAATGAGTGCATACAATATCTTAAAGCCTAAATGGCCCATGCCCACATCATAAATGTCAGGAAAGGCAAGCGCGACTTTAACGGCTACCTCGCTCCAATTCTTGTGTTGGGCATTGAGTTCATGATTCGTATAGCGAGCTGGTTTTGTGACCAGCGGTAAGAGTGGCACAAGACGCTTGTCCATGAGCCCACCCCCTTCATCAACTGTGCTAAATTTTGTGTACGTTTACTGCCCCTACTTTGTGCAACAATCCATGTTCAAAAAGGGCTCCAATCAACTCGATTTCTCCAATGAAACCGATTACTTTTCCATCAAGATCAAGAACCCAGATCCTATGGTAACATGGTGGTTGAAAATGCTCGAGAACCTCACCTAACGATGACTCTACGGTGGCCACCAAATCTCTTGCCACTAACACGCGCTTCAAACGCAGTTCCTGTTTTTTGTGGGTCAGATAGCGCATGAAGACATAGCGCGCGTTCTTTTGTTCTTTTCTGGCTACCGAAAAGAGCATGACACCGGAAAAAGCAAAGATAAGTCCCTGATACTCCGACTGAACTGTCAAGTAGGCCCCCCATCCCACCAGGGCGATACTGAGAATCTGGCCAAGTAGAGCCGCCGTACGTGTAGCTTCCTTGAATCCCCGACCCCGTGCGAGCAGGCTGCGCAAAACCCGTCCTCCGTCCAAAGGAAGGGCAGGTATGAGATTGAACACCGCCATACCAAGGTTGGCCTGAATGAAGAAGTCAAACCACTGGGGATCGAGTGAGTAATACGGCGCCAAACCGTAGGCAAAAAAGATAAGCAAACCATTGCCAAGTGGACCTGCTATGGCTACGATCCATTCTATCTGCGGGTTAAGTTGCAGAAAAGCATCAATTCGCGTGACACCGCCGAAGGGTAAGAGTTCGACATCGGTGATAGGAAGACGATATACTTTGGCCATTAGAATGTGGCAACTCTCATGCCAGAGCACGATAGCAAAGAGTAAAAGCGCTTCGGTCAGTCTCCCGTAGAGAAACGCCATACCCAAAAGCAGAATGAAAAAGGGATTCACTTTAAGGGGAATCCCAAAATAGTTGCCTATCCGCATCTCCTCACCATCCAGAGGTAGCTTCAGACCACCCTTCGAAGAGAGACCCCAAATCCCAGGTATCCCACTTCTGTTCGAATCCCACCTTTTCGAGAATGGGCTGCACGGAGAAATTCGTAGAAACAACAAAAGAAACGTATTCTGTTACTGGTTCGGCAAACTCCACATTCGTGTACGCCAAGATCATTACTACTACAAAAATACTCAGGGCCATTACCAAGTTCCTGATAAAGCTCTTAGCCACGATTACGCACCTCCTTCGCCTACTACAATATATTACCGAAGGAGTCGAATCATGAATACTGTCACGAACTCAGATGTTACGCTTCACGTTCTTCACAGGAATGTTGGCGATGAGTGCAACAGAGTCATCACCCTCGTCAAATGTAACCTCCAAGCCTTCTTCGTCGATCTCTAGATACTTAGAAATCACCTGAATCAGCTCCGCCTCTAGTGCCTCTACAAGACCAGGAGAGAGGCTGGCCCGGTCGTGTACTAAGACTAACCGAAGTCGTTCCTTAGCCTTGTTCTTACTACCTTCTGAGCCACCAAATAGTTTCGAAATAAACTCGAACATGCCTTTCCCTCCTTTACTGGGCTTCCCCGCTGAGGATTTTCTTGAACCAATGCATCACTTTTCGCTCCTGGAGGTCCATAAAGGGAACATCCTCACCTAGGATGCGACGAACAACATTGCGATACGCTTGACCAGGACGAGACTTTTTGTCGGTAACGACAGTCTCTCCCCGGTTCGTTGACACGATGATATCTTGATCATCGGGAATAACACCCAGGATGGAGATGGCTAAAATGTCATCAATATCATTGATGTCCATCATGTCTCCCTTGCGAACCATATCAGGGCGTACGCGGTTAATGATCAGCTGAGGATCATAGAGCTCGGCTGCTTCCAAAAGACCAATAATGCGGTCGGCATCACGCACAGCCGATATTTCGGGCGTAGTAACAACGATGGCTGCATCGGCACCGGCTATGGCGTTCTTAAAACCGTGTTCAATGCCTGCCGGGCTGTCCAAGATAATGAAATCATAGTCTTCGCGTAACTGTGCCATCAGGTCAACCATTTGCTGAGGCGTTACAGCATCCTTTTCCCTTGTTTGGGCCGCGGGAAGCAAGACCAAACTCTCGCCAAAGTTCTTGTCCTTAATCAGTGCCTGGCGAAGTCTGCAGTTTCCTTCCACAACGTCTAGGAGATCATAGACAATGCGATTCTCCAGACCCAAGACAACATCAAGATTTCTCAGACCAATATCGGTGTCGACCAAACAGACTTTCTTACCTGCTGCTGCCAAGCCAGTGCCCAGATTGGCAGTGGTTGTGGTTTTACCCACGCCGCCTTTTCCACTTGTGATTACTAAGACTTTTCCCAAAACGTGCCCCTCCCTCAACCATTAGTGGTTGTAAACTGAAAGCTGGATACTATTTTCCACAACCCTAGCAATTTCTGGACCTGAAGGTTGGGGAAGTTTTTCGTCTGGTGCCCGCGAAATGACATGTGCTATACGCAACTGCGTAGGCTCGAGACGGAAAGCAAATACCGTAGCATCGACCTTTCCTTCAGCCCCTGCATGGGCCACACCTCGTAAACTCCCCAAGACCAGAATATCTCCTGTACACACGATTTCGGCTCCGGGATTTACGTCTCCCATCACAACGACATTGCCATCATAATGTAGGCGTTGCCCTGAGCGAATCGTCCGTCGAACTAAAAGCGTATTATCTTCCCGTACTTCAGAAGTCTCGGTCGCAACCTGCTCCGCCTGGGGACGCGGCATTTGCACGGTGAGTGGCTCTCGATTGAGGCGCATCCCATAGTCGGCAATCAGCCGTTCGATTTCGTCCATTTGACTGTCCGTAAGTGTCCCTTCCTGAAGATAAAGTTTCGCTGAACTGCCCCTAAAGAAACTCTGGGAGGCCAGAAGTTGTCGCTCTAGCGAAACGAGCACCTCTGAGAACTGAACGGCATCCCTAATCGTGATTACTAGCCCTTCACGGGTGCCTTTGATCGCACATAACTCTGTGTTCATGCACTGCCAACTCCTTACCTAACACCATCTTCTATTTCTGCAAAACACCGAAGACTCCTGCCACATCTTTACTCCAAAGGTACATCGAGGCCAAAATAAGCATCGAAAATCTTGCGTGCGATGGGAGCAGCTGCGGACGATCCGCCTCCTCCTTGTTCGACAACAACAGCCACAAGAACCTCAGGGTTCTCTACTGGAGCGTAACCAACGTACAGACCATTGGAGACTCTGCCCGGCACTTCCCATGTTCCCGTCTTTCCAGCCATAGAGTACGGAAAACCTGACATCACGCCCCTGGCAGTACCCCGAGAATGCGTGATAGGAGCCGTCAGGACAGAACTCAGGGCATCCCAGGTCGCCTGTGAGGCCTCCACGGTATGGGATATCTCGGGTTGGGCCCGAAATATGACCGTTCCGTCGGGTGCTTCAATCTCCTTAACGATCTGGGGAGCAAATACAGTTCCCTTATTAGCAATGGCTGCATAGGCTTGGGCCAACTGGATCAGGGTCATCTGATGAAACCCCTGCCCGATAGAGATCTGTTCGGTGTCCGACGGATACCAGTTCTGTTCTGAGGTAGCCCGGTCACTAAAGGCCTGCCTTTTCCACTCCCGACTGGGAACGATTCCACTCACTTCACCCGGGAATAAATCGAGACCCGTCGTTTTTCCGAAACCAAGCTTTCTCATCCACTCAGAAATCCGATCAATTCCAACCTTGGCTCCGTTGTCGGCAAAGTAATGATTACTCGACATACCCATAGCTCCGTACATATCAATCATGCCAAAAGGAGCCAAACCACTATTGATTACCCAATCCTTCACACCATACTGACTTGTACCCGTGGCATTAAACCGCTCGGTGGCACTCATAACCCCTTCCTCAAGAATGGTTAGAGCAGTAATGGGCTTAAATGTTGATCCCGGGCCAAAAAGAGCCTGGGTTACACGATTGAAAAATGGTCTGCGCGAATCGTTACTGAGTGATGTGTAATATGCATTGCGCTGCGACTGATCAATGAGGTTTTTGGGTTCAAAACCCGGCATACTGGCCATGACCAAAATTTCCCCTGTTTGCGGGTTCAACACAAGAATAGCTCCCGTTTGCGTGCCGGGATTATCTTCTAGATTGAGAATATGTTCGTAGAACGCTCTTTCAGCCACTTCCTGCAGGTGAGCGTCGATCGTCAGTGTGATGTTGTGCCCGGGCACCGGTTCGAGCACATTCACTGTGCGAATCGGCCGGTTGAGCGCATTAACCTCAACCGTCAAAGTCCCCGTCTCACCACGTAGCAACTCCTCATACGTCTGTTCAATCCCGCTCTTGCCCACTAAATCGCTTCCACGATACGTCGTGCCGTACCGCTGCAACTCCGACGCAGTAATGATCCCCATGTAGCCCACTACGTGGGAAGCCAGTTCACCATACAAATATTCCCGTACCGGTTCTTCCTCGATAAAGATCCCTGGTAGGTTCATACGATTCTCTTCTATAGCGATAACCGTCTCTGGCTGGACATCTTGTTTAATGCGCACAGGCTCATAAGGAAATCCTTTACCTTTCTCGAGAGCCTCAGCCAACTCTTCTGGAGTCAGGCCCAGTACCTCGCAAAGGAGACAAAGACTTTCTTCATCTTCCTGAAGGTATCCACCTGGAACAACAGATACCGTAAAGGCTGGCTTGCTGCGGACTAAAACTTGCCCGTTGCGATCTGCAATTTCGCCACGGGGAGGAAGCAAGCGCAGCTGGCGCATTCGGTTGCCGTCGGCTAGGCGCGCATAGTGCTCCCCTCTGGCGAGCTGCAAAAACCAGAGCCTGCCCACGAGAATGAATGTGCAAAGCAGAATAATGGCAAAAAGAACGAAAAGACGTTTTTCTGTGTTTCTCACTTCCACCGACGTCACCCCGTTCTTTTCAACAATTCGTCTAAGTAATTCAACTGCTTATTCATGGCCACCAAAGGTCGATACAAAAACGCTCCAATAAATCCATTGATCACGCCTGTGCCCAAGATAGCTGACCAGACCGTCCAAGACAAAGGCCTAGGAGCTCCAAAGGACGCAGCGCCCGACAAGTAGAGCAGCTGTCCGACCACTGTCCCCATAAACAGGGCCATAAAACGCACAAGAAGATTTTCTTTATACAATCGCTTGGTGATAAATCCCACAAAAATCGCCATTAGTAAGTACGTTCCTGCATACAAGCCTATGAATTTTCCGACAAGCAGATCTTGCAGCAAGCCGGCTGCAAACCCGAAAGGTCCGGCGACCCTCGGTACCTCCAACATGGCTAGTCCTAAGGTCAAAAGTAACATGAGCTCCGGTCGAAAACCAAAAAAGACGATTCCAGGTGAAGCCGTCTGCAATGCCAGTCCCAAGATGATGATCAACCCGTAGCCTACGCGTTTCATGCTAATTCTCCCCTTGCGGCATGACAATGAGGACATACTCGAGGCGGGTAAAGTCAACAAAGGGGTTTACTACCGCGGCAAACGATAGGTCATACTGGCGAGACTCCACGGCGACCACTTCGCCAATGGGTAGGTTCTTGGGATAGATCCGGCTCAGCCCCGAAGTAACGATGACGTCACCAACCTCTACAGTAGTATCTCGACTTAGAGGCTTGGCCAACAGTGTACTCTGATCCAGTTGACCACCTTCAACGAGCACCAGGTCGCCACTGGACTGGACGAGACCGCCAGTAGCACTCTGGGCATCGATGATCAAGAGTACTGTACTGGTGAAGCGCGAGCTATTTATGACAGTACCGACAATTCCCGCGTTCGTGACCACAGCCATGCCACTGGCCACGCCATGGGCTTGTCCCTTGTCAACAACGATCGTGCTTTCCCAATTGCTGGGCGAACGTCCGACCACTTCGGCGACGAGGAGATCATGGTTTCCTTCTTCTTTAAAGTCAAGGGCTTCCCTCAGCCATTCGTTCTCGCGACGATAATTGCGAAGTCCTAATACTTCGGCCTCCAGCTGCAGGACCCGTTCTTCCAACTCATCGTTGCGTTCCTTCAGTCCGCGCCACTTGTTGACTTCAGCTACCTGCCGCTGAAAGAAGCCTCCGATCGCGCTAAAGAATCGTTGAAATGGCGACAACACATCGCGCCATAAACCTTCCAGTTTGCTGATCTCGGGTCGAGGCAAGGATGTGTAATGAATTGTACCTACTAGCACCAAAACCAAGACAATAATCAAAGGGATTTTCCAACGCAACAGGCGATCCAGCACTTCTTTCCACCACCCTGTCATGGGCTGGCCTCACACTAGTAGCGTCGTGGTCCCAACATGATCCGCTGTAATAACTCAAAGTGACGAAGGGCCTCTCCTGTTCCCTCTACTACAGCTGTCAATGGGCGCTCGGCAATGTGTACCGGCATGCCCGTTTCTCGCATCAAGAGTTCATCTAAGCCATTTAGGAGCGATCCGCCGCCGGCCATCATGATTCCTCTATCCATGATGTCTGCAGCCAGTTCTGGTGGAGTCTGCTCCAAGGTCACTTTGACAGCGTCCACAATGGCCTGAATTGGCTCTTCGAGAGCTTTATGAACTTCGGTGGAAGATACGGTGACGGTTTTGGGCAGACCACTCACTAGATCTCTACCCCTGACCTCCATGGTGAGTTCTTCTTTATGATCGACAAAAGCGTAACCGATTTCTGACTTGATCTTTTCAGCCGTCCTCTCCCCGATGAGGAGGTTATAAGCCCTACGGATGTACTGCACGATAGAATCATCCATCTCATCACCAGCTACCCGAATAGAACGCTGGGAGACAATACCTCCAAGAGATATCACGGCCACTTCGGTAGTACCTCCCCCGATGTCTACAATCATCGTACCCGTGGGTTCTTGTACAGGCAGTCCCGCTCCAATGGCGGCGGCCATAGGCTCTTCGATCACCCTGGCGTCCTTGGCACCAGCTGATAAGGTCGCATCAATGACGGCTCGTTTCTCTACCTCCGTGACTCCCGAGGGAACAGAGATGATCACTCGAGGCCTCCGTAACCTGGAGCGACGCGTGGCTTTGTTTAAAAAGTCCTTGAGCAGGCGCTCGGTGACTTCAAAGTCTGCAATGACCCCATCTTTCAATGGGCGAATGGCGATGATGTTCCCGGGGGTTCTTCCCACCATTTCCTTAGCCTTGTTTCCTACCGCAAAAATCTCATTCGTATCTCGATCAATGGCTACAACCGAGGGTTCATTAATGACTATGCCACGACCCTCAACTAAGACGAGTGTGTTCGCAGTTCCCAGATCAATGCCGATGTTTTTGCCAAACCGCCTGAACATACTGTTACCCCTTCCTTCTCCTATAGCAATCCTTGTTCACGAAAGCTCAAATAACGATTGTCGCCAATGATGATGTGATCTAGTACATCAATGCCGAGCATGTCTCCTACATCCCGAAGTCGCGCCGTAGTCGAAATGTCGTCTCGACTCGGTGTTAGATCGCCACTGGGATGGTTGTGCACTAAAATGACTGCCGCACTGCTTCGTCTGATGGCTTCTTTGAACATCTCCCTAGGATGCACCAGCGACGCATTCAAATGCCCGATAGAAATGGTTTTCTTCGCAATGACACGGTGTTTGGTGTTGAGCATAATAATCATAAAATGTTCTTTATCAGCAAGGCTTAGTTCTTGTAACACCAAGTGCGCGGCATCCTGAGGACTATTCACAACCCCTTGAAACTCCATGCGAGACTCGCCCAAACGTCTGGCCAGTTCAAAAGCTGCAAGAATGTCTGTGGCCTTGGCCGGTCCAATGCCCGAAACTGTGAGTAACTCTTCATAACTGGTCGTGGCCAGTTCAGGCAAAGAACCAAAACGGGCCAAGAGTTTCTCAGCCAGCATCAGGGCAGAATCCTTCTGCGTACCTGTGCGTAACAGAATGGCCAATAACTCCTTGTTAGACAAACGTTCCGAACCATGGCGAATCAGACGTTCTCGAGGGCGTTCTTCCTTGGGTACATCTTTCATTCTAACAATTCTTGGCAATTTATGCTCCTTCCCCACATCCCTGGGAGAATCAAGAGCTACTTTCTGGAGAATACCTCTATGCCCAGTTCCCTTAAGTGTTCAGCCAAGCTGGGCATGGGTAACCCTACTACATTATAATAACAACCTTTTATACTTTTAACAAGTAGCCCCCCAAAGCCCTGAATGCCGTAACCCCCAGCTTTATCGAGGGGTTCGCCTGTTAGGACATACGCCTCAATCTCCTGGCGGGTAAGATGGCGAAACTGCACCTTAGTTGTTTCGCTAAACTCCCTGCGTACTTGACCGTTAGAACACAGGGCCACACAAGTCGTTACCTCATGTTCGCGTCCGCTCAAAAAATCTAACATTTCCCTGGCTTCTGCTTCATCCACTGGTTTGCCTAAAATGTGTCCATCCAAAGTCACGATGGTATCGGCACCAAGAACAAGACAACCAGGATTGGCTAGGCTTACGGGCAAGGCTTTTCGGGAGGCATTCTCTCGAGCCACATATAGGGGATTTCCTGCGCTTTCCTCCGTGGTAGGTATCACCTGTACCGAAAAGGTGAGACCAAACTGTTCAAGCAGTGCCTTGCGACGCGGTGATTGTGATGCAAGAATTAGATCCATGAAGGTCGATTCCACCTTAGCTAAACTACTATCATATTCACCCTTACTCGCCAATTCCCTTCTCAAAAAAAGAGAGTCTGTCTAGACTCCCTTGTCAACGCTGCCAATGGGGTAAAGTGGTCAAGCCGAGCTCTTTTCCCACTTCAAGTAGGTATGGGTCTTGATGAATTCTGTTTCTGTTAACTTCCCAGCCATCCAGGTGTCGGTAGTGCAGGTACGAGACACCCCTAGGACGCAGCAACTGTTCTTCTAGGTCGAACCTGCGACGCTCCAGATCATGGTCCACCTTACTCCTCCGTTTCTCCAAGTTAGTAGGCTTCTTTCAGCTCTATGCCCTGGTAATAGTATTGGAGGATTTCTGCGTATCCATACCCCTTTTTCGCCATGCCCTGTGCGCCATATTGACTCATACCCACGCCATGTCCATAGCCCCAAACCGAAAAGACCATCTCGTTACCTAGAATTTCAGCGGTAAACCAGGTGGAACGCAGCGACAAGCGCTGCCGGATTTCGCGTCCACTAAACCATTTCTCGCCCACTTCCACCGTCTTGACTCGTCCAGAGGGATAACGCTCAACAACTTTGAAATTCTTCACGTTGTCTACTTCCAAGACTTTGGCCAGATTGCTCAACTGAATCGTAGCTGTCGAATAATGCATTGGAGAATCAGAACTGAAGGGATCTTCCACGGATCGCAGATAGGGTAAAGCCTCGCTCCAATAGTGTTCGGAATTTTCAGTTCGACCGCCACTAGTAGAGTGGTAGACGGCCAAGATAGGTTCGTCATCGTAAAAAGCAACCACTCCTTCGGTCTGTTTCACTGCCTTTCGAATCTTCCTTTGCAGTGTCAGACCACGGGAACCTCCATTACGTTCAAGAAAGGTGTCCCAGGAAATCCAAGCCTGCCCCGATTGATAATCGGACGACAGATGGGCCTCAGGATGTTCTGGAATTCGTTCATCACGGATTATGCGCCGATAGGCATAGGTACGGGCCGCAACCGCCTGGACCTTGAGCGCTTCTAGGTCAAAACTAGCAGGCATCTCAGCGGCCACAACGCCTTGTACATACTCCTCCAACGTCATCGATAACAGTCTTTCCTGTCCTACATCCCATAAACGAACCAAGGGGACTTCTCGGGGAGAAAAAAAAGGAACCGTGCAACTACGTACTAATAATGCCGGTAACCCAACCACTATAATGAATAGGATCATCAGGGGAAGGCAAGAGCTGCCCCTGGTATGTTTGCGTCTTCTTCGCTTTTTCCTCAAAAAAACTCCCTCCCACCCAATTCATTACTATGAATGGGAGGAGGGCGTTATTCCTACTTAAGCCTCACTAATAGCACTTTGCGGACAAACATCGGCACAAGCGCCGCAGTCGATGCAAGCCTCAGCATCAATAGTATATTGATCAGTTCCTTCGCTAATGGCCTCTACTGCACACTCGGGCATGCAAACACCACAGCTGATGCAAGCATCACTAATCTTGAACGCCATCCATCTTCGCCCCCTTTTTCACAAAGTTAAAGGGACTTTTTTCTAGCCCCAATTTACCATAACAAACTCCATTAACAGTGTCAACCTCAGCGCACTACAATGGCTTCAAAACCCTTTTTGACTAACTCATCCACAAGCTTGGACGCGTTCTCCTGTGAGCTAAAGGCTCCCGTCTGCACCCGATGTGGAGGTCCGGGGATGACTATGCCTTCATAACCCGCTTCTTTGAGCATGGCAACCATACGGTCAGCGTTGGCGCGCTCAGAGAAGACACCAACCTGCACTCGGTATAGTGTCCCACTCGAGGACGAAGGTTCGGGTTGGGTGGACGCCTTGGGCTGTGTTGATTGAACCGGCGTAGAAGAAGTCGGATTCACCGTACTGACCGGCGTTGGATTGGATTCTCTCGCTACGACGGGCGCACTCGTACTCTGCCGTGCAACTTGCATGCTGGCTTCGTGTTGCTCCTTTAAGGCTCCCACAGCGTATTGCCCAATTAAGTATCCGAAAAATACGAACACAATGCTTAGTGTTACCAAGGTTATGACGAAGCTCGTTCCTTGTCCAGAACTCTTCTTCTTTTTCTTCTTGGCACTCATCGTCCATCCTCCTTCACCACATAATTACAGACTAGGACGCAAAAACCTTTTTACCGATCCGATCAAGTACAGCGAACCACAAATGCAAAGAGGGGGGGTCCCCTTGGCCTCTTGAACCGCCTCAGCGAGATCCTCAAAGGCCACTGCTTCTACTCCATGGCCACGGACATAATCCGCCATGCGACTTGGCTCCATAGCGGGCAGTCGACCACTCTCGGCTTGTGAAAACACAAAACGACGAGCCAGGGGGATCAACGGGTCTAACAAGCTAAAGCTCTTGTTGTTCATCATTCCAAAGAGAAAGGTGAACGTTCCTTCCCCTTCTTCTCGTTGAATGTGTTGGAGGCTCTCAGCCAAGGCGGCAATTCCCTCCGGATTGTGGGCCCCGTCAAGCAAGATGAGGGGTTTTCTCGAGATGAGCTCGAGACGCCCAGGCCAGACAACTTCCTTAAACCCCCTGCTGATCGCCTCTTCTGATATGGCATATCCTAAGTCGCGAAGCTCGGTTATGGCCAATAACGCGGTTGCAGCATTATCCAATTGATGCGCACCTAGAAGGCCTGTATGAACCAGACCTATTCCGGGGAAGGTTAGACTTCCACCATTCAGGTTCCAGCCATGCCTTGTCCAAGAAACATCGTTGGTACTCCTCCATGGCGCACCCTTTTCAGCCGCTATCCGTTTCAACGTTGCTTGGGCCTCTGGTGCTTGCACTCCACTGATAATGGGCACACCGGCCTTAATGATTCCTCCTTTTTCAAAGGAGATCTCTTCGAGGGTAGAGCCCAGTCGATCTTGATGATCATAGCTGATTGTAGTTATCACCGTTAGAATCGGACTGACTACATTTGTGGCGTCCAGGCGGCCACCTAATCCCGTTTCAAGCACAACAATGTCAACCTGGCTTTGATGGAAGTACAGGAAACCTGCTGCTGCTGCCAACTCAAATTCCGTTACTGCACCTACTTCGGGAAACTGTGCTTCCACTTCTTTGCAGGCCCTATCGGCACTGGCAATCACCGCATCAAGAGTGCCAGAGTCGATGGAGGTACCATTGATTTTGAAGCGCTCATTGTACTGTTCTAGGTGCGGAGAAGTAAATGTTCCTACGTTCATCCCGCTGCGGCTCAGCACTTCGGTTAGAAGTGCTGAGACCGAGCCTTTACCGCTTGTACCAGCGATGTGAATACATTTAAGTCCCTTTTCCGGGTTTCCCAGGGCGTCGCAGACAAGTTGAATCCGCTCAAGCCCCAAGTGACTGCCAAAACGTTCCCTCTGACCAATCACTTTCATCGTTATCCCTGCATCTCCTGGAGAAGACTCTGCAGTCGCTCAAGTGTGGCTTTGTAGGATTCAAGCTTTTCTCTTTCCTTTTCCACGACCTGGGGCGGTGCCTTCGTAATAAATCCTTCGTTCTGTAACTTGCTTTGTGCCCGTTGGAGCTCAGTTTCTGTCGCTTCGAGATCCTTTTTTATTCGCGCAATCTCGGCTTCCATGTCGACCAGGTCAGCTAAGGGCAAGAAGATGTTGATTCCGTCAACGACCGCGCTCATGGATTGGGTCGGTGCTTGACCAATATCCTCAAGAACCAGGGTTTCAAGACCCGCCAAGTTTCGAATGTCTTGCTCTAACCCAGCGAGGGTTTCCTGTACCTCCCGGGAGGCTTGGCAAATAGCCGTAATCTTGCGTCCTGGCGGAACGTTTTTCTCGCTGCGCATGGCACGAATCTCTGTAATGATCGACATGACGGTATTCATGATCTTTTCGTTGGTCGCCGATGTGAGGCCGCTTGGCGTTGGCCACGGCGCTAACATAATCGTTTCACCATCATGGGGAAGGTTTTGCCAGATTTCCTCCGTTATGAAGGGCATATAGGGGTGTAGAAGTTCCAGGGTACCTTTGAGTACATACCACAGCACATATTGCGCCACATAACGCGACTCTTCTCCCTGTTTGCCATACAGCCTAGGCTTGATCAGCTCGATGTACCAGTCACAGAGTTCATTCCAGAGGAATTCATACAGTACGCGAGCCCCTTCTCCCACATCATAGCGTTCGAGAAAGCGCGTGACTTCCTTAGCGGTAAACTCATACCGACTAAGAATCCAGTGATCGGTTGTCGTTAACTCCAGTGATCCCATGTTCTGTTTTCTGTGGTTAAAGTCCGTCAGGTTCATCAGGGCAAATCGGGAAGCATTCCAGATCTTGTTGGCAAAATTACGGTACGCTTCTACCTTCTCTGGAATGTATCGCAGGTCGTTTCCTGGTGCTACACCGATCACTAGGTTGAAGCGCAAAGCATCTGCGCCGTATTCCTCAATGGCATCCAAGGGATCGACTCCATTGTTGAGGGATTTACTCATTTTTCTCCCCTGTGCATCGCGAACGAGACCATGGATCAAGACCTCGTTAAAGGGCCTCTCACCCATGAACTCATAGCCCATTACGATCATGCGGGCCACCCAGAAGAAGATGATGTCAAATCCGGTAATCAAGACGGATGTCGGGTAGAAATGTTCGAGTTCGGCCGTTTCGTCGGGCCATCCCAGAGTAGAGAAAGGCCATAGGGATGATGAAAACCAGGTGTCCAAGACATCGGGGTCTTGTTCGATGTTCGTCGACCCACATCGTCTGCATTTGTCTGGATCATCCACGCTGGCAAAGACTTCTCCGCAATCAGAACAGTACCAGACTGGGATGCGATGCCCCCACCACAGTTGTCGCGAGATACACCAGTCCCTCAAATTCTCCATCCAACGAAGGTAGTGTTTATTAAAACGCTCGGGAACAAAACGAATCTCTCCGTTTTCCACCGCGGCAATAGCAGGCTTGGCTAGGGGTTCCATCTTCACAAACCACTGCTTCGACACCACGGGCTCAACCACCGTATTGCAGCGATAGCACTGACCCACAGCGTGATCATGATCTTCAACCTTGACCAAGAGACCAAGTTCATCGAGGTCTTGAACTACTTGTTTGCGCGCCTCATAACGATCGAGGCCCGCATACTTTCCGGCCTCTTCCGTCATTCGCGCATCAAGACCAATAACCTGAACCTGTGGTAAGTTATGACGCAACCCAATTTCAAAGTCATTGGGATCATGGGATGGCGTGATTTTTACCATGCCGGTGCCGAACTCAAGGTCCACGTAGTCATCGGCCACAATCGGAACCTCGCGATCAACCAAAGGCACTGTAACCGTCTTGCCAAGTAGATGCTTATAACGTTCATCTTCGGGGTTCACAGCGATAGCTGTATCACCCAGCATCGTTTCAGGTCGTGTGGTGGCAACTTGAATGAACCCACTACCGTCGGTAAATGGATACTTAACGTGATAGAGCTTACCTGTTGCGTCTTCATGCTCTACTTCAATGTCAGAGAGCGTAGTCGCACAGTGGGGACACCAGTTCACACTATAATTCCCCTGGTAGATCAGGCCTTTGTCAAATAGGCGAACAAAGACTTCCCGTACAGCTCGGGAACAGCCTTCATCCATCGTAAAACGTTCCCTTTCCCAATCCAGAGAAGCACCAAGTTTCTTGAGCTGGTTCAGAATTTGATGGCCGTAATCTTCCTTCCACGCCCAGGTACGCTTGAGAAACTCCTCTCGCCCCAGGTCATGACGGGTCTTTCCTTCTGTCGCACGAATATGGCCTTCAACCCTGGCCTGCGTGGCAATACCAGCGTGGTCGGTCCCGGGAATCCATACCGTGTTAAAACCCTGCATGCGCTTCCAGCGAACAAGGATATCCTGATAGGTGTTATCAAGGGCATGGCCCATGTGCAACTGCCCAGTGATGTTCGGTGGAGGGATGACCACACAGAAAGGCTCCTTGTCCTGTTCAACGTCTGCATGGAAAAACCCATTGTCCTCCCAATACGTATACCACTTTTGTTCCACCTGTTTCGGATCGTACGTTTTCTCCACAATCTTCACTCCCTGTTGAAAAAATAAAGGCTCTTCGTCTCGTAAGGACGAAAAGCCAACTTCGCGGTACCACCTTAATTCTCCTGATAACGATCAGGAGCTCTCAGAGGTTATAACGGAACCACCGTCTCAAGCTACTGCCTGTGCAATCACGCTACACATGACACTTACTTAAGAAGCTCCAGGGCGACTTCCATGGCCACGTACTTGGAAGACTCTCAGCTCTAGGCCTTCCTCTCTGAAAGGGTTTGCCATGTACTACTCCCCATCAACGCTTTTTTCGCGCCAATTGCACTAATAATACACTTTGAGACGCTCTTTGTCAAGCGTCATCGGTCTTTTGCTCACGTCGACAGTCCGCACAAAGGCCGAAAAACCTGAGGCAATGATCCGTGACCTCAAAACCAGTTTCTTCGGTTATGCGTCGCTCTATACTCTCCAGAAGATCACTGTGGAACTCACCAATAGTGCCACATTTTCGGCAGATCAAGTGATGGTGATAGTGTTCTTCCACATCTCCCAATTTTATCTCGTAGCGATTCTGGCCATCGCCATAGTCAAACCGATGGATGACCCCAAGCTTCTCCAATAGTTCAAGATTGCGGTAAACGGTAGCCAGACCGATCTCCGAATGTAGCTTCTTGGTGTGTACATAGATCTCTTCCGCGGAGAGATGATCATCTGCATTGGCAATAAGGACATCGACCACAGCTTCACGTTGCGGTGTAAGCCGATGCGAGTCTTGTTCGAGTTGGGTTCTCACCCAATCTTTCAACATGCCGCCACCCCCTGTTAACTAAAACGCCAATAGAAAAACCGTACCATGATTAGGCCAACGCCCAGGATGGAAGCAACATACACCAGCCACGAACGCCAATCACATAAGTTCAGCCGCCGACGCGAATCCGTGAGCGGTGATTGAAGATGAAGGTAGAGCCAAGCAGATCCGAATAGCAGGAACGCAATGGTGTAAAGCCAGGGATTGGTGGACTCTCCGAACACCTCACGAAACGGCATCAACAAGCGCTGCGCGAGTGCACTCAACGCTAGGTACCCCAAGAACAACTGACCATCATAGCGTAGATTACGCCGCAGTCGCCACAAAAGGGAGAAAATGACATAGTACGCAAAGGCCGAGTATAGGGGAAGAGGGTGTAAGACGAACTCACCTAAATCCACACCCCATATACTGGACGTTTCGCTTCCTAGGATGCTTGATCCTAAGTATGCGAGGGATTGCATCAAAGCCACAGAAGGAACTAAGGCATCCAAGAAACTCGGAGGGTTCTCTGCATGGCGGATCAAGTAGTAGACCGTGTAGAGTCCGGCCACGATGATTCCCTTGTACTCGTCCAGTTGTACACCGGCGAGTAAGGTCCAAGGGTAAATCAGGGTGCGAAAACCATAGACTTGGAACACCTGGGCAAAACGGCCGGAAACCACAAAAACCACAGCGAGTTTCACTATGAACTGAAAGACAACTTCCGAACCTATGCCCTTGCGCTTCCCTTCCCTCTGCGCTAAAAACGATCCAATCAGCAGCCCTAAACCTAACATGAAGCCATAGGAATAGACGGGGAGGTTAGCAAAGAAAAACATCACATTTTCCATTTCGTGACTCCTGCCCTTCTACGCCATAATTCCCTAAACTCGAGGAAAATCCTGCTAATATCCGATTAATTCACCAGCTCCTCCTGGAGAAGTGCATTCACAGCCTCGGGGTCCGCTTTCCCTTGTGTAGCACGCATCACCTGGCCCACAAAGAAGCCATGGAGCTTTGTTTCACCAAGTTTGAACCTCTCCACTAACTGAGGATTGGCCTCCAAGACCTGGTGGACAATGGGTCGAAGCCGCTCAGGATCGCCCACCACTTCCATCCCCTTGTCCTTCACAATCTCCCGGGCCGTCTGGGGAGATGAGAACAAGGCATCCAAGACCTCTTTAGCCTGGGTTTGGCTGATCAATCTCTCGTCAAGGATCTGGAATAAACCTGCAATACGCTCGCTGTCGAGGTGGCCTTTTTCTCTGGCCAAACGCGCATAATCGCCCATCAGAAAATTGACAACCGTCTTGCAGTCCAGACCGCTGTCCGCTAGTTCTAGGAACAGCTCTCCGAAGTCTGGATAGTTGACAAGGAAGGTTGCTTCATAGCGCGACAGACCATACTCTCCCTCTAAACGATTTAAGCGCTCTAAAGGAAGCTCTGGGATGGAAGCAGCGATTAGCTCTACCCAAACAGGATCAAGATTCAAGGGAGGCAAGTCGGGTTCAGGAAAAATTCTGTAATCCGGTGCATCACCCTTCGATCGCATCGATACCGTTTTTCCCGCTCGATCATCCCAGGTGCGGCTCTCTTGCCTCACTTTAGCACCACTGTCTAAAACCTGGCTTTGCCGGATCTCCTCATACTCCAAGGCCTTCTCTAAAGCCCTGAACGAGTTGAGATTTTTTATCTCCACTTTGGTGCCTAAGACGGGACTACCACTTGGTTTCAACGAAATATTGGCGTCGCATCGCAAGGAGCCCTCTTCCATCTTGGTGTCCGATACCCCTATATAACTCATCAGTAGCCTCAGTTGCTCCAGAAACAGGCGAGCCTGTTTGGGCTGGTGAATGTCTGGGGCCGTGACAATCTCAATTAGGGGTATGCCAGCACGGTTGTAGTCTACCAGTGAGTATTCCGACGCAACAATGCTTTCACCACTATGAATAAGTTTACCAGCTTCCTCTTCGAGGTGAATGCGGGTGATCGCAGTGCGCACAAGCTGATCATCTACATAGTATTCCAGGTATCCGTCATTGCACAGCGGAAACGCATCCTGCGTAATTTGGAACGCCTTCGGTAAGTCGGGATAGAAGTAGTTCTTGCGATCAAATCGGCTATAGTGATTAATATTGCACTTCAAGGCCAGGCCTGCCTTTGTGGCGTACTCAACAGCCTTTTCGTTGATCAAGGGTAGTGTGCCCGGCAGTCCGAGGCAAACTGGACAACATTGGCTGTTCGGAGGCGCTCCGAAGGATGCTCGGCAACTGCATAAGAACTTACTTTGTGTTAGTAAGGCTACGTGAATTTCTAAACCTATCACAGTATCATAGCGTGTCACCTGGCAGCACTCCTCTCCACAACATACCCTACCTTGAACAGTAACTCTTCCCTGAAGTGACTGCCCATGATCTGCAAACCTATGGGTAGACCCTTGGGGTCCGTACCGCAAGGAACGCTCAGAGCTGGAATACCACTGAGATTTGCCATGGCGGTAAACAAGTCGGAAAGATACATCTCTAGTGGGTTCCGTTTGGCTCCGATCGTAAAGGCTGTGGTTGGAGTCGTAGGTGTGATGATTACGTCCACCTGTTTAAACGCATCCAAGACATCGAGTTTGATTAAGGTACGCACTCGCTGGGCCTGCTCATAATAAGCCTCGTAGTGGCTTGCGCTCAGTACATAGGTCCCTAGCATGATTCGGCGTTTCACCTCTGGACCAAAACCCGCGGCCCGGCTCTTAGAGAACATGGTGTTCGAATCCGCGGCATGTACGCGCTCACCATAGCGTACGCCGTCATAACGAGCAAGACTCGAGCTAGCCTCGGCGGTAACCAGTGTAAGATATGTATCAATAGCATAGTCATTTGTTGCTAGAGAAATCGGTACCAGTGTCGCTCCTTGGCCTTCCAAAGTACGCAAACTTCTACGCACGGCCTTTTCCACATCAGGATGCAGTCCTTCACCAAAGAATTCTTCTGGAACGCCAATCTTCAAGTCTTTCACGAACTGGTCATCCCAGAAGGGCACTTCAAAATTGCGGGCATCGGCTGACGTTGCATCCTTGGGGTCGGGACCTGCTAGAAGAGAAAACAGGATCGCTGCATCTTCCACCGTTCTGGCCATGGGACCAACTTGATCCAGGGAGGGCGCTAAAGCCACCACCCCATAGCGTGAAACCCATCCATAGGTCGGTTTGAGCCCTACGACACCGCAAAAGGAAGCCGGTTGTCGAATCGAACCCCCTGTATCCGTGCCAAGGGACCAAGGAGCCTCACCCGCTGCCACAGCCGCTGCCGAACCTCCACTCGAACCTCCCGACACGCGAGTACGATCATGGGGGTTACGCGCTACACCATAAGCTGAATACTCTGTCGAGGATCCCATGGCGAACTCATCGAGGTTCGTCTTTCCAAGGATGGGCATTCCCGCATCGCGTAAGGAACGCACCACACTTGCATCAAAAAGAGGTTTGTAGTTGCTCAAAAAGCGCGAAGCACAAGTCGTCTTCAAGCCCTTAGTAGAAATATTGTCTTTCACCGCAATCGGTATACCGTCCCAAGGCGATAAAGGGTTACCTTGGCTACGGCGCATGTCCGCAGCATCAGCCTGGGCTAGTGCGCCAACATCGTCCACAGTGATGAATGCATTCAGGTCCGGTTCCTGCTGCTTGATCTCGCCCAAATAGTGCTTAACGATTTCGCGGCTTGAAACCTGCCTGGTCTCCAATAAGTGCGCTAGATTTCTCATTCCTGCTCCTCCACAATGCGTGGGACTTTAAAGAACCCATCTACCGTTTCAGGGCCTGCCGAAAGGACTTCCTCACGAGGCAGACTGCTTCCCACTTCATCTTTTCGTAGCTCATGCGTTATGGAAACAGCATGACTCGTCCCTTCTACTGCGGAAACATCTACCTTCTGCAACTTCTTACCAGAGGTTAGAAAGTTCGTTAAATCGGCTTGATACTGCTCGACTTCCGCTTCGCTCAACTCCAGACGGGCGAGTCTGGCCATGCGAATCACTTCTTGGCGATCAATCAAGCGTAACACCTCTTTCTCCCAAGAATTCGATTAGTTCCGTCTCCGAAAGGACAGGAATCCCCAAGTCGTTTGCCTTTGTGAGTTTGGATCCACCACCTGGTCCAGCCACAAGATACGTAGTCTGCTTGCTGACACTTGAGGTGACATTGGCACCCAATGTTCGCAGGAAATCTTCGATAGCGGACCTGGTAAACCCTTCTAACTTACCCGTGACTACAAAGGTATGACCCGTAAGTACCTGTTCCTGTTGGGTGCTGCTCTCTTGCTCTGTCGGTGCCGCCAACCCATGGGCCAGGAGGCCTTCGACCAAAGCCTGGTTCTCTGGGTCCGCAAAATAATCTGAAAGCGACTGCGCTATTTTATCTCCAACACCGGGAATCTCAAGAAGCTCTTCTTTACTGAGTCTCATGAGTCCTTCGAAGCTTCCTGTATGTGCGGCAACTTCTCTAGCCACTTCGGCCCCCACCAATCGAATACCCAGGCCAAAGAGGACACGGGCCATAGGTTGCGCTTTGCTTTGTTCAATGGATGCTAAGAGATTCTCCGCAGACTTTTCGCCAAACCGTTCGAGTCCGAGCAGATCGTCTTTCTTCAATCCGTACAAATCCACCGGGCTCTTGACAAGACCAGCTTCCACAAGCTGCACCACACTTGCGGGACCTAGTCCATCAATGTCCAGTGCCCCTTTTGATGCGAAGTGGACGAGTTTTTCTATGCGTTGAGCCGGACACTGTCCATTCACACAACGCGTGACTGCCTCTCCCTGCTCCCTCACCACATGACTTCCACAGGCAGGACATGCTTTAGGCATTTGAAACGGCACTTCACTGCCATCTCGCCTCTCTGGTAAGGAACGGACGATTTCGGGAATCACATCGCCGGCCTTTTGCAGGACGACATAGTCTCCGATCCGGATATCTCGTTCGCGCACGATGTCTTCGTTGTGCAGTGTTGCTCGACTTACAGTAGAACCAGCCACTAAAACAGGTTCTAGTTCGGCAAGGGGAGTGAGAGCTCCTGTGCGTCCAACCTGGACGCTGATATTGACAACCCTTGTGACCACTTGCTCTGCGGGGAACTTGTAGGCAATCGCCCACCTTGGACTCCTTGCCGTTGCTCCCAAACTCCTTTGCACGGCTAACTCGTTGACCTTTACAACAACTCCGTCGATGTCATAAGGAAGGCTGCCCCGCTGCGTCTTGTCTTGCCACGTCCTAACAAACTCCAAGACCTCCGCAAAGCTCCGACACTCCTTAGAATGGGGATTCGTTTTTAGACCCAAGTGACGCAAATACGCAAGGGCCTCGCTTTGGGTTTTGACGCCTAAGTTTTCACTTTGACCTACACCAAACAGGAAAATGTCTAAGGGTCTCTGGGCTGTAGCCTTGGGATCAAGCTGGCGCAGAGAACCTGCGGCCGCGTTGCGCGGATTGGCGAAAAGACTCTCGCCAAGTCGCTCTCGTTCCTGGTTGAAGATTTCAAAGTCGTGTCGGTTGATGAACACCTCTCCCCGTACGTTAATGGAAACAGGATCGTTGAGACGTAAAGGAAGAGAGCGAACCGTGCGCAAATTCGCAGTGATATCCTCGCCAACAAGACCATCACCACGGGTAGCGCCGCGCACAAAAATCCCGTCTTCGTAGTCCAATGACACAGAAAGCCCATCGATCTTCAACTCACAGACATAACTGATAGGCTCGGACACCTGTTTTTCCACTCTTTCCTGAAAAGCTAGAAGCTCTTCTTCTGCAAAGGCATTACCAAGTCCCATAAGGGGCTGGATGTGGTTGACTGTAAGGAACCGAGTGCTAGGCGCGGCACCGACGCGTTGGGTCGGCGAGTCAGGAGTGACCAACTCGGGATACTGTGCTTCTAGTTCTTCGAGTTCACGTAGGAGCCGATCGTATTCTTCATCGGAAATGCTCGGATCATCCAAGACGTGGTAACGATAGTTGTGCAGTTGAAGTTCAGAACGTATTTTTTCCACTCTCTGTCGAATGTCGTGCATTGTACCAAGTCCTCCCAACTATATCTTGGTTATTGGCGCTAAATGGGCTATCACGGTCTTAATGCCTTGGTTTGGAAAGGCTATGCTGAGCTGTAAATCACCACCAGAGTCCGCAACTGAGACTACCATGCCATCACCCCAGGTCTTGTGGCGAACCTTGTCACCCGCCTTATAGGCTGCGTTTGAAGTGCTGGCTTTCGGTCGGCTGGGGGGAAGGATTCCCTTGAGGCTTGGCATCGAACGAACGGCCCCGACCTGCTCAACATACTCTGAATCGATTTCCGTCACGAAGGTCGAGATGGGGTTCATCTTCGTTGTGCCATAGAGCGTCCTTTGACGACTGCAGGTTAAATACAATCGATCCTCCGCTCTTGTCATCCCCACGTAGGCTAAGCGCCTTTCTTCTTCGAGCTGTTCTTCTTCAAAGGACGAACGAGCATGGGGAAAGATTCCTTCCTCTAAGCCGACGATGAAAACAACGGGAAACTCTAGGCCCTTCGATCCGTGGAGCGTCATCAAACTCACTGCATCGGCTGTGGAGTCATAGGAATCAACCTCGTTAATCAGAGCCACGTGCTCTAATAAAGCGCCCAAGTCTGTAGGCGAGACATCTGTTTCAAATTGACTGGTGACCGACAGGAATTCCTGAAGGTTCTCTATCCTTGCCAGCGCTTCACTGTCACCTTCAGACTCAAGTTCACGAAGATAACCGCTCTGTTCCAAGACAGATCGGGTCAGTTCAGTCAAAGTAAAATCACCAAGTTGCATGCGAAACCCATCGATCAATATGCGAAAGGCTTCCAGAGCATTCTTAAACCTCCCACTTAAGCCATCAATCCCCTCAAGATAGGAGAGGGCCTGAAAGAGGCTGATATCGAACTGCTCAGCATAGGCCGCCAGTCTAGCGATGGTAGCATCACCTAAGCCCCGTTTTGGGACGTTAACGATCCGCAAAAAAGCCAGGTCGTTGTCGGGATTATGGATCAAACGAAGATAAGCCAACAGGTCCTTGATCTCTTTACGTTCGTAGAAACGCAGACCAGCTACAATGCGGTATGGTACTCCCTTGCGCATGAACTCTTCCTCAAAGACGCGGGAGAGGGCATGGGTCCGATACAAAATCGTGAAATCCTTAAAGGATCGCGCTTCTTCGCCCCGCAAACGACTAATCGTATCGGCTACAAACCGTGCTTCATCGCGCTCGTTCTCTCCTTGATGAAAAACGACCTGCTCCCCTTGATCTCTGTTCGTCCACAGCGTTTTCTCTTTTCGCTCAGTGTTGTTGCGAATGACCGAGTTGGCTGCACCAAGAATCGTCTTGGTGGATCGGTAGTTCTCCTCGAGCTTAACGACAACGGCACCGGGGAAGTCTTTTTCAAACTCCAGGATGTTTCGGATATCTGCGCCTCGAAAGGCATAAATACTCTGGTCTTCATCACCCACAACACAAATATTGCCGCGTTCTTGTGCTAACATTCGAACGAGCATGTACTGGGCCATATTGGTATCCTGATACTCATCGACCAGAATGTAGCGAAATCGTTGTTGATACTTTCGCAGGACGTCTGGATGTTTTTGGAACATCTTCACGGTAGCCATGATCAAATCATCGAAGTCTAGTGCATTGCTTCTTTGTAGCTTTTCCTGATACTTCTCGTATACCCTGGACACTGTTTGAGCCCAAAAGTCGCCTCCAGACACCGGATATTGCTCAGGGGTGATCAGTTCGTCCTTGGCCTTACCAATGCTCGCCAAAATTTGCTTTGGAGCCACCTGCTTGGGATCGAGATTAAGTTCCTTCAAGCACTCTTTAAGCACCGAGAGCTGATCGGCCTGATCAAAAATCTGAAAGTTGGGCTGATATCCGCTGTGAGTCACCTCTACACGTAGGATGCGCACACAGAGCGAGTGAAAGGTTCCCATAAAGACTTCTGCGCTGCGTGGTCCAACCAGCCCCTCAACTCTTTCCCGCATCTCCTGTGCCGCTTTGTTTGTAAAGGTAACAGCCGCAATTGCGTAGGGAGGTACCTGGTGTTCGTTAATGAGGTGTGCGATTCGCATCGTTAACACTCTAGTCTTGCCGCTGCCAGCCCCAGCAATCACGAGTAGAGGCCCTTCGACGGTTGTAACTGCAAGTCTTTGGTTGGGGTTTAGGTTCTGCAAATAATCCATGCTTGTCTCCTTTACGCAAAAAGAACCGCACCAAGTGCCTTTGAGGGCTTCCAGCCTTTCCCTGCAGGTCCATGGAGATCCAGAAAGAAAGAACAGTTACAGAGTTACGCAACATGCTGGAAGAAAGGACGATTCGTTTTGCGGAATCATTTATTATTATCAGTTATCATCATACTTGCTCTTGTACTAAGTGGTTGCATCAACACAATACCACCTTCGTCAAGTGCGGGTGTAACGCCTTCTGGCAACCAAGAAAAAAATTCGTTGACAGGAATCGTTGAAGACGCCAATTCGGGTCTGGCGCTGTGGAACGGCAAAGTATCGCTGACCAATGACAAACACACGTACAGCACGACGATACGTAACGGTGCCTTTGCCTTTACAGGCGTCGCTCCCGGTAAGTACACGTTAGCCATTGAAAAAGAGTTCTATAAGCCTCTGAAGAAGCAAGTTACCATTACAGGTTCGCCCACGAGCATCATGGAGAAGATGACACCGGAGTTTACCTCAAACGAACTGGATCTGTTTTCTCGTTTAGTTCATGCCGAAGCCAAGGGCGAAACCTATCGGGGTCAAGTCGCTGTAGCCGCTTCGGTTCTCAACCGAGTCGTGCACCCCGACTATCCCGATACACTCAGTGCCATCATCAACCAGGTCGTTGTCTCTGGTGGACGTAGATACTACCAGTACGAGCCCGTTTTGAACGGAGCCATAAGAAAACCTGCCAGCCAAACGGCTAAGGATGCCGTTAACGACGCCCTTGCAGGATGGGATCCGTCGTTGAATGCCACGGGTTTCTTCGCTCCAGCCAAGGTTGGACCGCGTTCGTGGGTGTGGAACCGCCGGGCAACCACAACCATCGGCAATCATCGATTCTTCCGTTAAGCTGTCTCACGACGACAAAACACCTTTCTGCTTTGGATGTACCTTAGCAGAAAGGTGTCTTTTCTTTGAATTGCACCTAGTTTCCTGATAGGCTGGAACGTCCGAGCAACTCTTCCCAGATAGTATCGAGGCGAATCCGGCGATACACCAACAGGACAAGAAGGTGATACAATAAATCGCTGGCTTCGTAAACCAACTCTTCGTCTCCCTCGTTTTTACCTGCAATAATCACTTCGGCTGCTTCTTCCCCGAGGGCTTTAAGAATCTTATCCAACCCATTTTCCATCAGGTAGTTTGTATAGGATCCCACCTTGGGGGAACGTCTCCGATCCTCAATGGACGCATAGAGCCAGGATAAGGCCTCTCTATTAGGCTGCAGATCCCTTTGATCCGGGCCATCGGACATGATTAGGTTGTGGAAACAGCTGAAGTTGTCTGCCCCGCATTCATCGTCGCAAGCACCATGTCCATATTGGTCGACTGTTATCAGAAGGGTATCTCGATCGCAATCGGCCGTTATGCGACGGACCTTTTGCACATTACCTGATTCGGCCCCCTTCTTCCAGACTTCCCCGCGTTTACGACTATAGAACCAAGTCTCTCCTGTCTGCAGTGTCTTGTTGAGTGCCTCCTCATTCATGTAGGCCATCATAAGCACACTGCCCTGAGTGTCTTGGATTACTGCTGGCACCAGACCATTTTCATCATACTTAATCATGGCAATATCCCCCCATCTATTCCCACTCAATAGTAGCTGGCGGCTTAGAACTTATATCATAAACAACCCGGCTGATTCCCTTTACTTCTGTCACTATACGTTGACTAATCGTCTCTAAGAGGTCATAGGGAACTCTCACCCACGTTGCAGTCATAGCATCTGTACTGGCCACAAAACGCAACGCCACAACGTAATCATAGGTTCGTACACCATCATAGACTCCAACCGTGCGGGTATCGGTTAACACCACTAGAGCTTGCCAAATCTTGTCGTACCACCCGGCCTTTCGAATTTCTTCCATGGCGATGGCATCCGCTTGGCGGAGCATCTCCAGCTTCTCTCTTGTGATCGCCCCTATGAGGCGAATAGCGAGACCTGGACCTGGGAAGGGGTGCCTCCACAGGATTTCCCCTGGAATCTCCAGCAAAGCACCAAGAGCTCGTACTTCGTTCTTAAAAAGAGGTGCTAAGGGTTCTACGAGTTCAAAAGCCAAGTCTTCCGGTAATCCTCCGACATTATGGTGCGACTTGACACCGGTGCCCTGTCCCGTGCCACTCTCGATAACATCCGAGTATACGGTACCCTGAACCAAAAATGCTGCATCCCCAATTTTCGCGGCCTCTTCTTCAAACACTCGAATGAACTCTGTCCCGATAATTTTCCTCTTCTGCTCCGGATCCTCTATTCCCTGAAGTTTGTCAATGAAACGATCGCGGGCATCGACATGAATGAGTGGAATACCAAACTGGTCTCGAAAAGTCTCTGTAATCTGTTCGGTTTCTCCAGCACGCATGAACCCATGATCCACGTACACACAGGTCAGCTGATCTCCTACGGCTTTATGAACCAAGACCGCAGCCACTGAGGAGTCAACCCCTCCGCTCAGTCCGCAGATGACCTTTCCGGTACCTACTTGCACTTTGATGTCTTCGATGGTCTGCTTCAGGACCATCTCCATATTCCACTCTCTAGCATCCCCACATACGGTATCTAGAAACGTCCCCACATCCTGGGTTTGGGCAATGGGTAGACCTTGAGCGGCGAGTTCTTCAAGAACCTTGTCAGAAACGGGACCGACAGGAATAATCCCACAAAACTCCTTCTGTTTGAGCACACGCTCCAGAGAGGATGGAAGAACAATCTCACTGTACACCCCGAGTTGCCGTACCTCGCGGGCAGTATCCTGAACCGTGTTTGAACCATAATCCACTACAAGAATCCGTTTCAAGCACAAGCCCCCCGTCTTATTCGTTTACCACACCGATATAAGGCAATTCCCTGTACTTGTGGTTGAAGTCTAGACCATAGCCAATCACAAACTGATCGGGGATGGAAAAACCCACATAGTCAGGGACGAAGTCTGTCTGCCGCCGATCTGGCTTGTCAAGCAACACGGCGGTCTTAATGCTAGCAGGTTTGCGGGATTGGAGTAGTTGTGATAAATATGACAATGTTAACCCAGAGTCAATGATGTCCTCGACGATGAGTACATCGCGCCCTTCTATAGGTGTATCGAGGTCTTTGAGTAGTTGCACAACACCAGAGGTTTTTGTTGATTGCCCATAGCTTGATGTAGCCATAAAATCTACTTCCAGTGGGATCGCTATTTCCCGAATTAAGTCACTCATAAAGATGACTGCACCCTTTAGGATACCCACTACAATAAGATCCTTGTCGCAAAAGTCGTTACTGATCTGTTCACCAAGTTCCTTGACTCGCTTGGCTATCTCTTCTTTGCTAATCAACACTTGCACCTGCAAACCCAAACCACCTCCGTTTTTCGTAACTACTCTTTCGCCACGATATCCGCATTCCCCTTGTAAATGCAGTGTTAACTTAAAAGGGGACTGCTGCAAAATGAACGTAATGTCCATCCTGCAACAGCCCCCACGATCCGGGATCACTTCCGAATCGCTGAAACATGCTTAGTTCATACTATTACATCATTCCGCCCATGCCGCCCATGCCGCCCATACCGCCGCCAGGCATTGCAGGTTCATCAGCAGGTTGATCCACGATTAGCACTTCTGTCGTCAGGATCATGGCGCCAATGGACGCTGCGTTCTGGAGAGCACTTCTGGTGACCATGGCTGGGTCAATGATGCCTTTTTCAACCATGTCTACATATTCTTCGGTGAGAACATCAAAGCCGACACCCTTCGGTGCATTCTTGACCTTCTCTACAACGATGGCGCCTTCGACACCAGCGTTGTTGGCAATCATCTTCAAAGGCTCTTCGAGTGCACGGCGAATGATGGAAACGCCGGTTGCTTCGTCGCCAGTCAGCTTGAGATTATCTAAACTGCCAAGGGCGTCAACAAGCATGGTTCCGCCGCCTGCAACAATACCTTCCTCTACAGCAGCTCGTGTGGCAGAGAGAGCGTCCTCAATGCGGTGCTTCTTCTCTTTCAACTCAGTCTCGGTAGGTGCACCGACCTGAATCACTGCTACGCCACCAGAGAGCTTTGCGAGACGCTCTTGGAGCTTTTCAATATCATAATCAGAGGTGGAATCCTCGATCTCTGTGCGAATCTGTTGGATGCGAGCTGCAATCACGTCAGCCTTACCACGACCGTCCACAATTGTGGTGTCTTCTTTGGTTACGATGACTTGGCGAGCTTGGCCCAGCATTTCGATGGTGGTGTTCTCGAGTTTGAGACCAACCTCTTCGCTCACTACTTGACCGCCAGTGACGACTGCAATGTCTTCTAGCATCGCTTTACGTCTGTCGCCGAAGCCAGGTGCCTTTACTGCAACCACGTTGAGGGTTCCTCTGAGTTTGTTAAGTACCAGGGTAGCCAAGGCTTCTGCTTCTACATCTTCAGCAATGATCAGAAGTGGTTTGCCAACTTGCATTGTCTTCTCAAGGACAGGCAGAATGTCAGCAATGGCGCTGATCTTGCGGTCGGTGATGAGAATGTAGGGATCATCCAGAGAGGCTTCCATACGGTCTGTATCGGTGACCATGTAGTGAGACACATAACCACGATCGAATTGCATACCTTCGACCACGTCAAGTGTGGTACCGATAGTGTTGGACTCTTCGACGGTGATGACGCCGTCTTTGCCGACTTTCTCCATGGCGTCTGCGATCAAATCACCAATCTGGGTATCTCCAGCAGAAATGGACGCAACCTGAGAAATAGCGTCGCGGGTTTCTACAGGTCTGGCTGTCGCTTTAATCTCTGCTACTACAGCGTTTACAGCCTGTTCAATGCCCCGTTTGACGAAAATGGGGTTGGCGCCTGCAGCTACGTTCTTCAGCCCTTCGCGGACAATAGCCTGGGCCAGAACTGTACCGGTCGTTGTTCCGTCACCGGCAATATCATTGGTCTTCGTTGCCACTTCTTTGACAAGTTGGGCACCGAGATTTTCAAAGGGGTCCTCCAGCTCGATTTCACGAGCAATGGTTACGCCGTCGTTGGTAATGGTGGGCGATCCATAGGATTTTTCGATAACAACATTACGGCCCTTAGGTCCTAGGGTAATCTTAACAGCGTCCGCTAAGGTGTTTACACCTTTTTCAAGCTTTTTTCGGGCGTCTTCCCGAAAAAGTAAGTCTTTAGCCATAGTCAATCACCTTCCTCGTTTGATTATCCTACAATTGCAAGTAAGTCAGTTTCCTTGACAATAAGTAGCTCTTCACCGCCATACTTAACTTCGGTTCCGGCGTACTTCGCGAATAAAACGGTGTCGCCTTCCTTTACGCTCATGGGCACTAATTTGCCATCTTCACTGTATTTGCCAGGTCCGACAGCTAGAACTTTGCCTTGTTGTGGCTTTTCTTTGGCCGTGTCTGGTAAGACGATACCGCTAGCGGTTTTTTCTTCAGCCTCCAGAACTTTTAATACTACTCGATCTCCTAAAGGTTTAATGTTCAATTACGTGTACCCCCTTCAAACTCTTTTGTTAGCACTCATTCAGGGTGAGTGCTAAATCTATACCATATATTAATCAACCACACCATTTTTTGCAAGCATCCTCACCATGCAAAAAAAAGCACAATTGGTTGATTTTGCCCACAGATTTACTTTATCTTCAAAATGCTAGCGTTACCTCGTTAAAGCTCCCCACCCTGTCGTCGGATCCCATATGACAACGCCAGAACTGCGGTTTGTCTCCAGGCAAAAGTCCAGATCGTCATGGAGGCCCAGACTCTGCAAGCGCATTCCATGCACAGTGTTAGCCAATTCGTCGCATTTAATCCCTTCATACACTAAAAGGGCAGTTTTAGCTCCGTCACCTAGCTCTGCTGCTTCCAGGCTATGAATGATCAAACCAGCACACCAAGTGTCTTCGAGAGAATATGTTCCGCCTAGACCGGCCGGCAAAATCGCCACATCGCGCCCCAGCTCACGCACATACTTTGCTACAGCGTCAGCGGAACGCAAACAAGCCAAGACAACCTCTGCAGCATCTTTCGCTGCATGGATCGCCCTTGTTCCATTGGTCGTAGAACAAACCAGCTCACCACCTGCGTAGCGCTGACCGTAGTGCTCCAGGGGTGAGTTTCCAAAGTCAAAACCAGGTATTGGCAGGGCTTGACGCTCTCCAGCCAAGAGATAGTTGGGATTGCCAGCTTTCAACGCCCAGGCATCCTCTAGATCGGCAACGGGATAGAATCGTTCCAGACCAGCTTCTAGAGCTGTTAAGACGGTGGTAGTAAAACGAAAGACATCGATAACGATGGCAGTTTGTCCAGATAGATCATGGCGTTCAAACTCCCCGGGGCTTAAAATCACTTCTACTCGCATAAGGTCCTCCTCGGGCGTCTAGTTTTCTCCCAGACGCAAATTGGCAACGGCATTGAGCGCATGGTCGCTGCGCTTTCCAGCGAGATAACTGAAGTAGCCTGCGCTCCCAATCATAGCCGCATTGTCCGTGCAGAGGTGTGTAGGCGGATAGAGTAGTTCCATGCCATTACTCCTGGCGACTTCGGTTACATGGTTTCTAAAGGTACTGTTTGCAGCAACTCCACCTGACAGCACCACCTGATCAACGCGGTACTTCTGCGCGGCGAGCATCAGTTTCTGCGTTAGCACATCAATGATGGCCCACTGAAAGCTAGCTGCAAAATCGGCAAGGGGTACGTCTTGCCCCTTCTGTCTTGCTTCATTCAGATAATTCAGGGCCGCAGTTTTTAGGCCACTGAAGGAGAAATCAAGGTTGTCCTTTTCCAACAAACCTCTAGGGAAGGCTATGGCCTCACGATTACCTCCAGTCGCAAGTCTCTCTATTTGCGGTCCTCCAGGATAAGGTAGACCGAGGACACGCGCCACTTTGTCAAACGCTTCTCCCGCCGCATCGTCTCGGGTGCGCCCCAGGATCTCGTATTCACCAAAACGAGGAATCAAAAGTAGATCGGTATGACCACCCGAAACTGTCAAGCAGACCAAGGGAGCTTTGACTTCTTGACCGCTTAAGAAATTGGCGTAAATGTGACCCTCAATGTGATTGACGCCAACCAAGGGAATCCCCGTAGCAAAGGCCAAGGCTTTTGCAGCGGCGACCCCAACAAGTAGACTACCCACCAAGCCCGGTCCGTAGGCAACGGCAATCACCTCAATGTCGTCCAGCGTGACTTGCGCTTTTTCTAAGGCTTCGTTAATAACCGGCATTATGGCCTCAATATGATGGCGTGAGGCAATTTCCGGTACGACTCCCCCGTATTTCTGATGAATGTCTATCTGAGATAAGACAACGTTGGACACAATCTCGGTGCCATTCTTAATAACAGCCGCTGCTGTCTCGTCACAACTCGTCTCAATTCCCAGCGTTAGTCCACTCTTCACCTAGTTCCCTCCACATGATCAAAGCATCTTCTTTATCGTCCTGGTAATACTCCTTACGAATTCCATTCGGAACAAAGCCAAGTTTGGTGTACAGAGCCTGAGCACCTGTATTGCTGACCCGCACTTCCAGCGTCATGGCAATAACACCACGTCGTACTGCGGCTTTGGTCAATTCATCAATCAAGCCTTCTCCGATTCCCTGTCTCTGAAAGGCAGGGTCAACGGCTATGTTTGTAATATGTCCTTCATCGAGGATAATCCAAATACCGGCATAGCCCACAATACGCTCGCCCACCAAAGCAACGAAATAGATGGCGTTATCATTGCGCGTAACCTCGCTGACAAAAATGTTCCTCGACCAAGGTGTCGTAAAGCACTTGCGCTCCACGAGCTGAACCATGGGTATGTCGTCCACGGTCATAACACGATAAACTACATTTGCTCCTGCCATTTCCTCTCGGCCTCCGTTTGACGCATGTAGGTAGGATTCAATGAGAAAGCATCACTGTGCTCACCCTGCAAATACCGAATATATCCTAAGTGGGCCACAGCGCTTGGGCGAAGCAGGTTTTGGGAAGGTGGAACACTCTGCGAAGCACGAATCTGCTCCCCATAGTTGATGGCACCATCGCCAACAAAAAGAAATTGCTCCTCGGAACGTTTGGAGCAGGAACACCAATCCAACACACTCTGAAGTGATCCATAGGAGGGATCGACCAGTGCGATTCCCTCCCGAAAAGCTTGCCAGAACACATTCTCCCGACGCGCGTCGACCATAGCGACCACGATGCCCGGGAAAAACTTGAACTGCCAACCGTAGCCTTCCAGCGTTGTCACACCTACAATTGGAACTCCCAGGGCATAGCTTAGGCCCTTGGCTGTGCCGACACCGATACGAAGTCCCGTAAAGGAGCCCGGTCCCGTGACCACACTAAGTAAATCCAGTTCTTTGACCGTAATGCCTGCATCGGCCAGGAGCCGTTCTAGCGCGGGCAACAGCCTTTCAGAGTGGGTTGTACGAATGTTAAGGACAGATTCCCCCACAAGTCGATCATCTGAAAGTAGCGCTACGCCTCCTGTTACGGTTGACGTGTCTATGCCTAAAACGTTCAAGGAAAAATCCTCCCCAACTGTTCTTCAACTTGTTTACCTCGATCGCCATAACCTGCAATGGACAGCTGTCTCTCTTCGTGTCCTAGACTCTCCAGAGTAATGTCTAGACGAGCTTCTGGCAAACGATGCGTAAAAAGGTCTCCCCACTCGACAACAGTGACTCCAGAGCCATAGAAGTAGTCTTCATAACCCACTTGTTCAAGATCGAGATCATTGTCCAAACGATAGAGGTCAAAATGATAAAGGGGGAATGGGCCTCCTTCATACTCGTTGATGATGGAGAATGTCGGACTGGTAACAACGCCAGGATCAATACCCAACCCTTGACCCAGCCCTTTCACCAAGAGCGTCTTACCCGCCCCCAGTGTTCCGTTTAGATTTACCAAGTCGCCCGGCAGAAGCAACTTGCTCAGCTTCTGCCCAATGCTAATGGTTTCTTCAGGGCTCCTAGATATTAGGACTAACAATGTTTTTTCCTCCCAGTGTACCTAGCGCTGGTAAACGAGTTCCCCGTGAATGTAGACTTGCTCTACCTCAGATTGGATTTCCAGGGGGTCACCGCTCCATAGTACCAGGTCAGCCATTTTCCCAACCTCGAGCGATCCGTAGCGATCATCAATGCCCAACACCTTGGCAGGATTTAAGGTAATGGCTTTGAGTGCCTCCTCGTAGGGCAGGCCGGCCTTCACAGCATAACCAGCCGCCGTAGGTAGGTAGCCCACAGGTACCACTGGGTGATCCATGGTGATGGTCACAGGAATTCCAGCTTCCCACAGTACTTTCAAGGTGTTGAACGAGAGTTCTTGCAGTTCCACCTTAGAGCGGTTACTGATAGTCGGTCCCACGAGGGCCCACACGCCAGCCTCTTTCAACTCTTTGGTGATTTTGTGGCCTTCTGTGCAGTGTTCGATGCTAATCCTCAGATTGAATTCTTTAGCAATCCGCAAAGCTGTCATGATGTCATCCGCACGATGAGCATGGGCTCTTACTGGAATTTCTCGCTTCAGTACCCGTACAAAGACTTCCATTCTGAGATCCCTTTCAGGAGCTTTGTCAGGGTCTGCTTTAGCTTGTTCCAGTTTGGCCATATAATTCTGCGCCTTAACTAGATTCTCGCGCAAAATAGCGGCAGTCGCCATTCTGGTCGAAGGTGATTTTTTCTGACCAGAGTAAACTCGTTTGGGATTCTCACCAAAGGCGATTTTCAGACCACCGTCTTCTTCAATGATCATGTCTTCCACTGTATTACCGTGAAGGTGAACAACGACACCTTGTCCCCCTACAACGTTGGCGCTTCCGGGCAGAATGCACATAGCCGTAACGCCTGCCTTGAGTGCATCAGAAATACCTTCTTCGTGCGGGTTGATGGCATCCAAAGCTCGCAAGTGTGGGGTGATCGGATCTGTCATTTCATTGCCGTCGGCCCCCTCAAACCCTAGTCCTTCTTCATAGACACCTGCATGTCCATGGGCATCAATCATGCCTGGCATGACAACTTTCCCTGTGCCGTCAATAACTGTGGCGTTTTCGGGTATGTTAATAGCGCCGATCTCTTTGATTTTTCCCTGTTCGTCAATGAGTAAGGAACCTTCTTTGATTCCATCTGTAATGGTATACAGTTTCGCGTTTTTAATGACTAACAAAATCCCGCCTCCTCAATTTGCACGTTCTTTCCATGTTCACCGTGGATGCGTGCAAATCCTTCTTGAGGAGTTAGCCCTTCGCAGCTGCTTGCACAAAATGTTCAAAAATGCGTCTGGCTACCGGGTAATGGTCTATCATATGTTCTGGATGCCATTGCACCCCTAGGACAAAGCGGTGTTCAGTGCTCTCCACGGCCTCGATGACCCCATCAGGCGCAGATGCAACAATGCGTAGACCTTTTCCTACTTTAGCAATGGACTGATGGTGGAAGGAGTTCACCCTGTTGGGCCCGTTCTCCCATATGCGCCCTAAAAGACTTGCTGCTTGTACAGAAATGTCATGGGTGGCATACCAAGAGGGAGCCTGCTGGGCATGCTTGAGAGGATCGGAGATTTGTGTTGGGATGTCTTGTACCAAGGTTCCACCTAGAGCCACGTTGAGCACCTGGCAGCCTCGACAGATGGCCAAAAGGGGCAGGTCACGCTCTAGGGCAAAGCCTGCGGCCCAAAGATCGAGTTCATCCCAGTGGGGATCAATACTGCCACATTGCACCATAGGATTTTCACCATAACGTCCAGGATCGATATCGTCTCCCCCGGGCAACATAAGACCGTCCAACCCTTCAAGGATCCGGAGAACTTGCTCCTTAGGCTGGTACGGTATTAGGATGGGGATACCCCCCGCTTTGACAATGGCCTGAATATTGGCGTTGGTAACGTAATACTCATCCCGTTTTTCTAGTCGGTGCGCACACAAAAGGCCAATAATTGGTTGTTTATCGTGCATGTGACCCCTCCTTGTCAGACAAAAAACACCCACATCCATGAGTGTTTGATTCAAAACTTATACCTTCGAGAGTCCAAGACTGATCTGCAAGGCTTCATCAATCCTTCGCATGGTGTCCTCATCGAGGTGAGCAATCTTTTCTTTTAATCTACGCTTGTCGATGGTGCGAATCTGTTCTAAAAGAATGACGGAGTCCTTATCGAGGGAAAACTGATCGCTGGCTAGTTCTATATGCGTTGGCAACTTCGCTTTTTTGATGCGCGAAGTAATGGCGGCTACGATGGTAGTAGGACTATACTTGTTCCCAATATCGTTTTGCAGAATTAAAACGGGCCTTACGCCCCCTTGTTCTGAACCAATAACGGGATTCAAATTGGCATAGTAGATGTCGCCACGCAATACATTCTCCACTCTATTCAGCCTCCGCCAACTGGCGTTCATAGTGTTCTAATAGCCCATCGTCGTTATCTTCTTCGGCCAGTTTCAAGTTAAGATCAGCCATGATCTGATAACCGACTCGTAGTTTCTCCTGCAGACAGTGAGGTTCTCTCTCCATTATATACACTTGAATGCAGTTTTGTATAAACTGACTGCGATTAATCTCGTTTTCCTGCGCGAGACTGTCAATTTGATCCAGTAAATATGCAGGAATACGAATCTGTATACGTTTGCTCTCCACTACAGAAGTCACCTCGTTTGGACGAACTCAATGCCATTATACTGTGCTATTCCGGACTCTGTCAATAATGGGAGGCGTTGCCTCTTACCATGTTTTATGGTACACTTTGCCCATATGGGTTGGTTTTACCATGGTTTAGGGGGTTGGGAAATGACGCTTTTGGGATCCAGACTTCGTCACCGCCGCAGGCAAATGAGACTACGCCAACGAGATGTAACCGGAGCTCAGTCCGCAAGCTTTTTAAGCAAGGTTGAGAACGGGGCCGTACTTCCTTCCCTGAATAACCTCGCAGATTGGTCTGATAAGCTGCAAACGACCCCCAGTAACCTCATGGGCGACCAGCTTGTTCTCGAAGCGGCTAAGCACTGTGTCCTCCTAACCGAAAAGTGTCATAGCTACCTGGACCATCTGAACCCATCACCAACGACCCATTTCTTGCGGCAACTGAGCACCAGTGCTACAGCCCTTAGCGTCTCAGTTCCAGAGCCACCTGAGGATCCTGAACTCCAATGCCTCACCGCTAAAGTACTGATGCACAAAGGTCAGGTTGAGGATGCTAGAGTTCTGGCTGAAAAAGTCCTACCCAAAACCTATTCGCCCTTTTTGCGTATGCGTATCCTCTCTCTATTATGCCAGATCTATACGGAACTAGACGAGCCCCATAGGAGGAAACAACTCGCAGACGACTTACATGAAGCTCTTCTCGATCTAGACCACAGCAAACTGCTCCACTCTCTTCCTGATGCTGATGCAATACAGGAAGATGACCTCAATCTACTGACCCTCTGTGAGTTCATTCGATGGTGGAAGATACTAGACTAAGGACATGAAAAAAACCACCCGAGAAACTCGGGTGGTTTTTGATTTGTGATCCTAGAAAGGTACAGTTACGCTAGCTTGGATCAAGTTGCCTCTCTTGCTTGCAAGAATGTTTTCTGCAGTTACTCTTTGAACTGTGAAGTCCAGAGTTGTATCGGAGAGACCGATCATGTATTCAGCAGTTGTCTTCAGGGTAAGCACCTTGCCAAGTTGCTCATAGGACACCAATGGTCTTACAACGAGCTTAGAAGTAGCTTGGATGTAAGCCTCGGCTCCAGCTTTGAAGCCCTTCTTCGTTACCTTTTCGAAAGTATCCTCCCCCTCGACCACGGTCGGTTTCGTTTCGTCGAGGTACGTGTAGCTACCATAGCGTCCAAAAGCTTTCGCCCATACCATGTCAGCAACGACTGGGTACACGGCGTCAATGCCAACTTCACCGAGTTTGAACTGTTCTAGGTTTACGAACGCTTTAACAGCCAGATCATCATTGGTGAACCATTTGTCGCTCTTGAAGAGGTCAGCATAAGCCAATGTGTCGCTTCCGCGATAGATGGCTGTTAGTTCGACTTCGTTGGTGTTGTCTCCTGGCTTGATTGTGTAGCTAGCATCTGCACTCACCTGGAATACATCTTCTGTATAGGTGGCACCTGCATTAAGAATGGTGTTTTCTTCTACAACAGCTGTGCCGTCGCCAGCCCAGTTCTTGTTAGCGTGAGTCACGCTAGCGTTGAGGTTGAGCTGTTCGGTTACATCGCTATCTGCGCTCAAACCAAGACCAAGACCAAGATCCTTTTCGAGGTTGACGCCAACAGCGGCTTCGAGTCTAACATCGATGTCACCGGCAGGAACATCATAACCTGCTTGGGCTACGATGGTGTTGGATGCTTCTGCTTCATCAGTCCAGTTCTTACGAGCAAAAGCTAGACCGAGGTCAAATCCTCCAACGTTACCATTAACAAAAGCACGAATGTTGTCTTCTGGTGCAAAATCAAAGGTCACGTCTGCATAATCCATCACGTGAACGATCAAACGTGCACGGTTAGCTGCAGCTTCTTCACCGGCAAGAATCATGTTGAAATACGTAGCTTTGTTGCTGAGCTTTTGCCCGTTACCCCAAGCATAACCTGTGAACCACTCATCATACAAACCGAGTTTATACTTTCCTAAACTAAATGTCGTCCCGGCGAGTTTGAGAACAGCTGACAGATCCCAGTTGGTGACTTCTTCTTCGTCCACAGTCGATTTGTCACTGGCCTTAATGCCGATGGTGAACTCGGGATCGATCTCCAATTGGTAGCCTTCTTTGAAGACCTTGAAATTCTTTTGTTCTGCTGTGGCGGTAAACTCACCGCTAAAGTTTACAGCAGCCATTGCACTGCTGGCAAATGCCATAACCAGTACAAGGGTAAGCACTAATACTTTTTTCATTATTTTTCCCCCTCAGTTTTTGGAAAATCTTTCTTAAAACATCTACATTACCTTGGGATTACGGGGAAAAGTCTCCATGTTTCCTTTTGCCCTTATTTCCGTTGGCAATGTCTTTATCTTCTGCTTGGCTACTGGACACTGAGTAGGCACCTCCTTTCCTTCCAGCACCTTCGAGAAGTATAAAGCAGAATTCTATACCATTATTTGACGTCAAACACGTAAATCCTCCCATTGGCAAAAGTTTTTTCCTGCTACCCCCATAAATTCCAAAATTGGTTACTTGTTCTATGTCTATGCAGCGATCCCTGCAACTT
>Ga0265293_10002061_pt1 | contig 41789 bp, 31 predicted proteins | sample Munlanlewell138R_FD_192505 | JGI IMG/M metagenome (GOLD analysis project Ga0265293, IMG submission 192505) | Leachate microbial communities from a municipal landfill in Southern Ontario, Canada - Leachate well 138R | ecosystem: Engineered > Solid waste > Landfill > Unclassified | place: Canada...
TTTCACATATCTTTCAAAGCGCTACAGCGTTATAAGTACATTGTAAAGGGAACCGCCGTATACGGAACCGTACGTACGGTGGTGTGGGAGGACGGCTACTCAAATAATGGGTAGCCTCCTACCCGATTGCGCTCGGCGAGCTTGCGCGACATAAGCACTGCACGCAAGCACTCCATCGCTCTTATTTCATGGCCTTATAAAGCGCATCGCAAACTTTATTCAAATACTGTTCGTAATCCTCGCCCTTTGACAACTGCGGCCCATTGTTCATAACCACAATGCTAGCCTTTGTCATTTGCGCGATTTTTTGGCTAGTCGAAGTCGGTTGGTACGATTCCTGCAAAATCACGCGCACTTTTTGGGCGCGCATCTTCGATATCACCTTTGCAACATGCCCAGGATTTGGCGAAACACCTGGCTTTGGCTCAATGTTATCGACACGCTTTAACCCCAACCAATCCGCCAAATACACCATCGATGCATGGTAACTCACAAAAACTCGCTGATCCTCAGGAAGCGATTTAAAGCGCGCTTGCTGCTCGTCACTGAACTTCTGCAAACGTTTCACCAACTTTTCCGCATTTTCCTTGTAAGCAGCCGCGTTATCGGGATCAATCGCCGCGAAGCGCTCCCCCAAAGCCTTCGTAATGGCGACCGCACTTTGAGCCGAGTACAAATAGTGCGGATTGCCCTGCGGATGTATATCGCCCGCGGAACGCTCCACCTTGGCCGTTGGCACCTCCAGCGCAACAATAAATTGCGACGCGTCAATCGCCGTCGCCGCACCAAGCGCCACCTTCGAGTTTCGCGCCCCCTTTTGCAAAGCCCCCAACCAGCCTATTTCCAGCTCCATCCCGTTGTAAACCAAGACATCCGCCCGATTGAGCTTCAAAATGTAGTCCGGCCGCGCGTCCACATAATGGGGATCCTCCCGCGGACTCGCCAAAACCTCCACATCCACAAGTTCGCCGCCCACCGTCTGCACCAGCGAACCCAGCGCCGACATGCTGGCCACGACCTTCAATTTCGCCATCGCAACACCTGGAAAGAACAACATGAATGATAAAAATACTAAGAATACGGATCGCAATAACATGACAACTCCTGTTAAATCTAACTGTTTTCTATTGAAACATCGCTCATAGTTTTGTGGGGGGCTTCGCCCCCCTACGCGCAAGCTTCCCTCACGATCGGTGGCTTCGCGCAGGATTTTATGCATTGTATGCGCTCAAACCGCGCATACAATGCATAAAATGCGCTCAGGCACCGATCCTTCGGGTGATCTTGCGCTACCCCCCCCGCTACCAAGAACGACTGTGTAAAGACTAGATTATTCATCATTTTAGCTTTTCTCCTTAAAGAAGCTCTGATGCATTGGGACTAGCGCCCCAAACCCCGTCTAAGGCTTATCACTCTTAGAACCCTCTTTTGTGTGTAACTCATTGATTTTATTAATTTTATTTTGAACGCGCTCCTAACTATCGTTGTTTTGAATCAAGCGCAGGTTTGAAACCTGCCCCTACTCATTTTGCATTGTTCAAACTTTCCTTAAACGAATGATTTTTAAGAAATGAAAAACGTACACAAGCATCACCCAAATTAAGCAGACAAACGCCTGTGACGGTCCCACGGGAAAAGCGTACAAATACGCCACAACGTAACCCACGAAAGCCGAAATCCCGCCAATCAGTGCCGAAAACACCAACATGCTAGCCACGTTAAAGCTCATTCGCCGCGCCGCCATCGCGGGCAAAACACTAAAGGAAAAAACAGGTAGGGCGCCCAAAATCTTTGTAGCCACCGCAATGCTTATCGCGATACTCAGCATCAAAACAAATTGCATGGCGTCAACCCTAATTCCCCCCACCCTCGCACTATCCGCATCCAATGTGCTCGCCTCAAAACCATGGCGAAAAACCATATGCAGCAAAACAGTGGCTACACTCACGATTAGCATAAGCCTAAAATCCTCAGGCGAAACTAAAACCGCGTTACCCAGCAAAAGCTGCTGTATATCTTGGATTTCCGTAACAATACGGGTGCCCAAAATCAGCGTTAAACTCGCGCCAGCTATATAAAGCAGCGCAACAAACGCCGACATATCGCGTCCACTTCGTCTTTGCCCATAGCCAATAACCGCTATCGCCAAAAGCGACAAAATCGCTGCATCTATGACGGGGTTAAAAATAAAGTCCCACCAAAAACTCGTATGTCCCGCATCCACCGCACCCTCGTGCATATGCACATCATCATGCAACGGCGCCGCCCCCTGTACCAAAATCAGTAGCCACACACCAAGCGCAATTCCTGCACTCGAAACCTGAGAAAGCGCTGCACTCAAAAAGACTAAGCGCTTAAAAACTATATACACCCCCACCACCCCGAGCATAACTCCAGCAAACACACCAGCTAAAGCCGCTTCACGGAAAAACTCCCAGTTCTCCCAAAATATCGCCAAACTCGCCGTGTTATCCATGACCATACCTCCCCGATTTTAGCAATGCACAAGCCGACTTATTCTGCATAACGTCATGAATTTCACCTATGACGTAATTTCCATCACAAAATACGAGCGCATGCGTTAAATATGAAGAAATATCCATAAAATGGTGCGAAACAACGATGCATGACGCCGATTCGCGTTCTAAATACGAACGCAAACTGATGTAATACTTTTGGGTCTGCACAGGATCCATGGCACTTGTGGCTTCATCCAAAAACAAAAGTTTTGGCCTACTTACCAAAGCCTGCGCCAACTTCGCACGCTGCTTCATCCCCTCGCTGAGCGCCTCAAACTGTCTATGCATAACAGCGCTCAAGTCGAGCTCTTCAATGCTGCTTTTCACTCGGTGCCTATGCAAAATTGCATAGCCAGGAATCCACATGCTGCGCGCATCATAAAGCCCGCGAGACACGTAATCACTAACCCTTTGCGGCACATCGCGCTCACTCTGATCGATCTGAGATATATACCTTGTGCTTGCGTTTAATTCGCATAAACCATCAAGTTTTGGCATAAGCCCCAAAATACTCTTCATTAAAGTGGTTTTTCCGCTACCGTTCTCGCCAATAACCGCCCAAAGTTCGTTTTTACCCACAATCCAATCAAGAGGGGGCATCAATGGTTTTGCATGGCCAAAGCTAAACTCTGTGCAACGCAGCAAAAATGCATCACTTTTCTTTGTCATACTCATGATTTTTTCTGTCTAATAAAACTAGAACTGTACGCAAGGGCAAGAGAGCTTAAATCTGCTCTCTTGCCCCCTGCACTTACTAGGATTGTTTAGCCACCACTAATGATGGTGATGTTCCTCATGCTCATCGTGTTCATATTCATACAAGATAACAACTTCTTTTTTCTTGGCTTTTAGCTCTAAAACTACCGTGCCAACGCTGTCAAGATCGATTTCATGATGCTTAAGATCACACTCGCTGTTGGCTTCTTTTTCTACCCCAAGTGCGGCTTCTTCCTTTTTAGCACTAACGCCTAAATCATCGTCATTCGTTGCAAGGATGATGTCAACTGCTTGATTGGCATTGATTTTTACAAAGCCGCTATACCCCGCCTCGGCACTTCCACCTTCAAGGCTTAACTTGTATAATTTGTGAGCGGCCGGGAGTTCTGGCGCTTGCGCCGCATCTGCAACAGCGCTCACTGCCATACTTGCGCTTAGATGTTTAAAATGCTCGCATATATGCGCATGTGCATGATTCTCATCATGGTGATCATGCTCATCGCAAGCCACTAGTGAGAATGGCAGAAGTAGCGATATGGCGAAGAAAATACGAAAACTGCTCTTTTTCATAGTATCCTCTTTCAAGAATGAAGTTCTTTACAAAACCACTTGCAAAGAATTAGTTTAGATAAACAAGTAAAAAATAAAATACATCATAGCTCATTAAAATCTAATTTTTTGAGTTTCAATGCTCCTGTGAATTGTGTCCAGAATTGGTCTAACTCCTCAGTCTCGCCGAGTTTAGACCACGCGACCTTGTCGATAAAACTGATGCCTAGCTCCAAGGCGAGCCCGACATTTTGGCGATATTTTTTATCTTCACCGAACTGATAGTTAGCCGATAAAAATACGGGTTTATCAAAGAGTTTCGATTCCAAAACATGTGAAACCCATAATTCATTCTCATAAACACTAAGTTCAAGCTCTACCGATAGAATTTTAGCGACGAGTCCGTCGTATTTCCCGCGATTTACCTCGACGTTTAGCGCTTCAAAACCGCTAGTTACGGGCAAGTCGTCCTTAAACAGCACAAGTTCTCGATCCACGGCGAGTGTGAGTAGAGATTTAGCGTTAGAGCCAGATTGTTGTAGAATTTTTTCGATTTCGTCGTAACTGATAATGGAGGAATCGGGAAGGTGGCAGTGATCGGAGTGACAGTTCGTATAGGGTGGCGGCGGGTTTGTTGGGTCAAAGCTGAGTTTTCCCGTATTTTCACCGCCGGTGCTTAAGCCAAACTCCGATAAATGCAATTTTATCGACTTTATGCGAACGCGCCTATCATCGCTGCTGCGATACGCTTTGAGCGAATCGTCCCAGCGACCGCTGCCGATATCGACTTTAGCCTCAAGCTTTGCGTCTATGACGCCCCAAGCGCGACCATCTTCTATGGCGCAGGCGCTAAAGGCGAAGGCCGCGAAGAAAAGTAGAGCTAAGAGCGTTGAAGCCTGAAGGCATAAGCGCTGTTTTCGCAGCGAGGGGGTAGCGCAAGATCGCCCGAAAAATTGGCTTAGAGACGCATTTTGTGCGTTGGATCGGCGCTTAGCCGATACAGCGCACAAAATATAGCGGCTCTTTGCCAATTTTGAGGGAAGCTTGCGCGTAGGGGGATACTTCCCCCCAAAAAGCTGTAAGTCATTGAATTTAATCATAAATCTGCCTCCTAATAGTTGTGTGCTGGGTGAGTTCCAACGAGAACTTCCAAGTTTAAGAAGGTGGCAATGATGGGTGTGTTTTGCCAGCGCGGGATATCGACGTTGATTTGTGCGCGAAGGCGCGCGAAATGGGATGGATTGTAGGTGGCTTGGGCGGCGACGCGTCCGCGATACTTCGTCCAGTCGGGGTCAAGCGGATCGGCGGGCAGGCCGCTCCCCCACTCGCCGCGGACGGCCGTGGACCATTCGCGGTTGAATTGGTAAAGTATCTGCGCGTAGCCCGCGTGGTCGATGAGCAAATCATTGGGAACTTGGCGCAAACGTAGAAGTTCCTCGGCTTGGAACGCTAGGAACGACGCGTTATTGCTGTCGAAATTCGCTTTGAGATAGATGTCGGTGCCGTAAATGTCTGTGCGATTTTTGTGACCAGTGGCGTTTGGGCCAAACTGCGCGCTTAGCCCCCAGTTGAGGCCAACGCTTTGGCTAAGGGGGAAGAATTGTTTGGCCGACAGTGTATAGAGAAAATCGCCCAAACCGGAAATCTCGGCGCGATCGTTGCCGAAATAACTGCGATTGGTCGCGCCACCATTGGCCATTTGTATGGACGCGACGAGTTCGACGTACCACGGCAACGGCGTTAGCCATGAGAGCTCGGCGCCTAGCCCGCGGTTGCCCTCGCTACCAAAGAATTTGCCGATAGCAAAGGGCTGATCGACAAAACTCCAGCTGTGTGGGTGCGTGCTGTTTAGGCGCCCAAAGCGGGAAAGAAATTGACCCGCGCGAACTTGGAGGCTCCAAGGAAGCGACAGTGTCGTCGCGTAGGCCTCTTCTATTTCGACACCAAAGAGCGAAAAAACAAGGTTTGCATCGAAACGAAAGAAGGGGTCCACCGAGGCCGAAACGGAAAGTTCTAACTGTTGGAAGTTAAAACCCGTTTTCGTGGGATCATGGCCGCCAGTTTGGTAGTTTTTCTTTTTGGAAAAATAGGCAAGCGCAACATCGAGTATGAAGGCCATATCGGGATTCATGCTTTGGATAGAGGCCCATATCCCTGAACTTGCGCTAGACTTTGCGGGTTCTACGGCTTCTTTTTGAACGCGACTAAACTTATCCTCCTCAAGCGCAAGGGCAAGCTCTTCTAACTCGGCTTCGCTAAGATCAAAGCTTTCATTATCGCTATTCTCGATTTTCTTAAATTCGACCTTAGACGGTGATTCTTCGTTATTTATGGCGTTTTCTTCGCTGGTTTCTGAATATTTTACACCTTCTTTAGTTTTTTGCGAATCTTCATCATTACTACTCCTTTCACGCGACTCGCCCGTTTCCCTCTCATCTGTATCAGTGATAGCGTGTACAGCGTGCTCTTGTTCGGCTTCATCCATTACATGCAGCTCCGCTGCTTCTCGTGTTAGCCCACGCCCTCCTTCTTCTTGAGCCATGGCGCTGCTTGTACAGAGTACAAAATAGCACAATGCCCAAAGTATAATGATGCACCTATGATACTGCGTCATATTTACTCTCTCTATGATATGATAATATTGCCGCGTGTTTAGACTAGATATATCTACCCTATTCTACGGCTTATATATTTACAAAGACAATCAAAATACGATTATCAACACAAACACCGTATAAAATTCTATTTACATCATAGACTTGCGCATAAACGACATCTCATTGAAAGCGCAGTGAATCTTTGAATCTTAATGATGAAATTAGAGCAAACTTATGCCTAAGCAAACACAGTAAGGGGTGGTGAATGCTTGGGTGCCAAACGTAGTAGGCTCCAATTTAAGTATACTTCTTCAAGTTCTTGGGCTTGTACTTCGCTAGTCGGTAGCAAAAGATTTAACATAGCCTCTTCATAGCTCGACAATGTAAAGGCAAAGTGCGACACCGTCATAATGATGTAGCAAGTGTCTTCGTGGCTAAACTTATGTTTATGCGAGATATCGATACTGCATTTTGTTGGGGCTGCGTTCGTCGATGGCGTCGCAGCGATATGTTCGTGTACAACGTTACCCGTTATTGCGGAGTGACTATGGTGCACTGTCGTTATGTGCACAAAATACAGAAGCTGACTGAGCACAAATATAGCCAAGAGCAAGCGCCCTACACCCCGACGCGTACTGAGCAATTCTTGGATTTGGCTAGAAACTCTTTGCACTTCAATGGCTCCTCCACAAGCCAAAACGCATTGTAGGCATATTCTCGCGTTTTGCAAGTGGGAATTTTTAAAGTGGCTGTAAGCATGCAGTTCTGTGCTATGTATTTACCTGCGGTGACAAGGCAAGCCCTACAAGACACATAAAGTACTTTATTCATATGGCCCTAAAAATCTATCTCCATTAAAATGAATGAGATGCGATGGCGAGTCGGCTATCCAAACTTCTGTCTCCCAAGCTATCGAAGATAAATGGCGAGCCATTAATGCACGTGTCGGAAATGCGGTAACATAAACGATTCCCGCGATAGAGCTTGCAAATAATTGAGACAGCTCATTATGTCGCTTTCCATCGACGGGGCCATGACTGGTAACCGCCTCTATAAGAAGCAACCAGTTTCGTTTTTTACAGTACATTATAACATCTGGCATCTTTCCATGCTGATCGAGAGAAACTCCTATATCTGACAGCAATTTTGCATCGAAATACCCCCATTTTTCACTTGTATCACCAACATAAATCAGAGCAGCTCCTTTAGCGAATCTAGGACCAAATTCTTCAATGATATCACGTATTAACATGCCATGCTGATCAACGCTAAGTCTAATAAATTCGCCATTTTTAATCTTTATTTTAACTTTTCTCTGCATCCGTTCTTTGGCATATTTTTCAATCAAAGTTTCGCGTTCATCCAGATAAACTGCCAGCTGTTCATTCCACTTATCGGTACCGAATGATTGTATTAATCGTAATATGTTCTTTTCAATTTGATAAACAGTTTTAGGGCTATTAACTGATCGCTCAATCTTATCAGGATTAATCAATGCAATCCCTGCTTCAAGAAATTGGTGCATGCTTTGACGTCTAAACGTTTCTCTAGTGTTAGGCGCATATGTCTTCTTGTAATGCTTTTTTACCCAAGTCATAATAGGAGTGATACCTATCAACGGATTCCCTGCTTCAGTCCAATCCTTTCCAGGCACCAAGTCCAACAAAGCTAGCAAACAGAGTGCTGACCGTTCATTTTGCTGAGAAGATGGCATGCCAAGAGACTCTAAAATATGAATAGCATCGTTAATGTTCTTTTGAATAAATTCATCAATCATCTTAGTATACTCTCCAACCTTGCATCTATCATTTCTTGCGTAATAAGCGCTTTAGTCATAGCCCAACGACCAAGTTCTATGAGTTCTTTTCTGCTAGGATATTTGAGCATTTTTAAATCAGTAGCATTCACTTGGGTATGACCGCTAAAACGACGGAACTTCGCATCGACTATGCTAGAACCAAGATATACTGCCAGTCCGCGAGCAAGCTCTTCGGACAAAGGTTTTTTTTCTTGGTGAAATACGTTTAAGTGGTTCTCTATTCCAAGAAATTCTGATTGAGCAAAAACACTAGGCTCAATAACACTGGGGTAGATTCTCCGTTTTTCCTCTTTCGACGAAAAACGCCTTACAACGCAATAATACCCGCTGGGATATAGCCATTTTTTCGTGTCGGCATTAGCCAATATAGCATTGGCTTTTTTCCCTTCTAGCTGGGGCCAGTGTAAAGCACCATTTTTAAAATGCGAAGGATAGAGTAAAGGCACTGTGCCTGTTTCTGGCATTTTGCGTAAATGCTCTTTTAAACGAAAATCCACAACAGGACCCGTAGATATCTGTATTTGAATATCTGACAAACTGTGCCGAAACTCCTTTAGATAAGACTGTGAATAATTGCACTGAGTCGGTATGTGAATAACCAACGATTCATCGTCATTTTTCACGATATTGTCGAATTTATAACTATTTACTGCGATCTTCGAAAACGAATCATCCTCTGAAATTGAAACTAAGACATCGCTCTGCTTAACGTTCTTTTCTAACGCAATAATAACGTTTTCTTGTAAAACTTTATCCTCTTTAAAAACGCTGGTTCTTGAAGCGAAAAGATGAATTCTTCGTATCGCCGTATTTTTAAGTAGAAGTTCACGAAAAGGTCGAAAATAAGGTCCATTGCAAAAACTACGAGGAATAATGGCAACGAGATACCCAGCGTCTTCTAAAAGTAAAATCGCTAATGCTACAAAGGCAGAATAAAGATTTACTGTTTCTATGCCTACCAAACTCAAAGCTCGCCTGTGTAAAGACGACTTATGAATTTTTTTGTATGGTGGATTCATTATACAATGCGTGTATTTTTCCACCTCATTCTTCCATAAAGTTTTTTTCGCCCGTAGAACATTTGTCGTTTCCGTAATAAAATCGCAAGTCTGCAATTTCCATGTAAAACTTGAACCATTTTCTTGAGCCATTGATTCGCAGTGCAAGAAGTTTTCTCGCAAATATGGAAGCATTATTTCTTCTATCTCAAAGGCAGTAGCCTCAATACAATAGCTGCTTTTTAAAGAACTCATATGATTAACAAAAGCCGAGCTAAGACTCCCTACTCCAGCTCCAGGATCCAGCAATTTAATTTCTTTACTTTTTGGTGCTGGGAATAACGAAGCCATATAAGAAGCAACTGTACTTGGCGTCATATACTGACCCAAAACAGTTTTACTCTCCGGATCGAGTTTTTCGTTCGCGGTTACTCGTCTGGATTCAGTTAGACGCAAGAGCTCTTGTCCGCTAAGGCTGCTCTTTTCCCTTTTCTGTCCTTTTATCATGTCTTTACTGTTCAATGCTTCTTCACCCATTAAGCTACCTTCAAAACCATACCCAAGTTTTTAGCACAACGGCTAGCCGTTCCACAAAAACCAGCGGCAGCCCAGCATAGCAAAAACACGCGCTAGTTTCACCTCCAAAAATACTAGTGCTCCACAATGCTCTCAAATACCGCTAGCAACGCGCTCACTTGCACAACTTGTGGGCGAGCGTAGGGGTTTTGTGGTGGCGCCAGCGGCGAGCGTGGCTAGAAACTCTTTGCGCCTCAAAGGCTACTCTACAAGCGAAAACGCCTTGTAGGCATATTCTCGCGTTTTGCAAGTGGGAATTTTTAAAGTGGCTCGCATCAATACAACACGAACTGGTAAAATATGTGTATGATTGCTAAATACAAAGTTGCGGGAAGCGTATTCATAGCGCTGTACTTGTCACTGTTGAGAGTTTCGCCCAGATATATTTGGGGAAACACTAGAGATTCCTTGGAGAAAATTCTTGAATACGGAGCTAAAACAATACCTTGCCAATATCAACTCGCTCTACATCACTGCTCGAGCAACAGAGCATAGTTATAGAGCAGAACTGCAAAATCTGATGCAAGCACTGCTCCCAGGAATTTTGATTACCAGCGAACCCAAGCGCCAAGCATGCGGGGCGCCCGACTACATTTTGAGCAAGAACGACCTGCCCTTGGCGTTTGTCGAAACTAAAGACATCGATGACGACGACCTCGATGGACGGCGAAAATCTGGCAATAAAGAGCAATTTGACCGTTATAAGAAATCATTAGATAAAGTCATTTTTACGGACTATCTTCGCTTTTACTTCTATAAAAACGCAAAATGCGTTGCAAAAATTAGTATTGGCGAAATAAAGAAGCATAAAATTCACGCGTTAAAAGAAAATTTCTCCAAATTTAAAGCACAGCTCCAAGACTTTACACAAGACCACAGCCAAAGCATCAAGAACTCTATACAACTCGCCGAGCTTATGGCGGCGAAGACTAGGTTTTTGGCCAATGCCATAGAAAACGCCCTTCATCAGGATGAAGCGGAACAAGAGAATAGTACGTTGCAAAGTCAGCTTAGAGCGTTTCAACACTATTTGAACCACGATATCAGCCCAAAAACTTTCGCCGATGTTTACGCGCAAACCATTGTTTATGGCCTCTTTGCAGCTCGTTTACACGCCCCGACTTTAAATACTTTTAGCCGCCAAGAAGCGTATTGTTTAATTCCAAAATCGAATCCGTTTTTGAAACAATTATTTGCATATATTGCAGGGCTAGAGCTCAATGAGCGCATAAAGTGGATCGTCAACGATTTATTGCGCATTTTTAGAGTCTGCGACTTACAAGAAATGCTGCAAGACTACGCAAAATCGCGAGCTAGCGAAGATCCGATCATACACTTTTACGAAGATTTTTTGACTTTCTACGATGCCAAGCTGCGAAAATCGCGCGGCGTTTGGTACACGCCAAAACCCATAGTAAACTTCATGGTTCGCGCAGTCGATAGCATTCTTATGGATGATTTTGGCTTAAACCTCGGTTTAGCCGACAACTCGCGTATCGACGTCAAAGTTGATGTACAAGGTAAGGAAATCAAGAAAAGCACGCACCGCGTTCAAATACTAGATCCCGCTACAGGCACGGGGGCGTTTTTAGCCGAGATCATAAAGGAGGTGCATAAAAAGTTCGTTGGCCAAGAAAGCATTTGGTCTTCATACGTCGAAGAGGAGCTGCTCCCGCGTCTTAACGGCTTTGAGATACTCATGGCGAGTTATGCAATGGCACATTTGAACTTGGACCTGCTTTTGCAGGAAACGGGCTTTGTGCCAACTCAAAACCAACGTCTGCGCGTATTTTTGTGTAATAGCTTGGAGGAATACCATAAAGACACAGGCACGCTTTTTTCGACTTGGCTTAGCAACGAAGCCAAAGAAGCCAATTGTCTAAAACGCGACTGCCCCGTAATGTGTGTTATGGGCAATCCACCCTACGCCGTGAGTAGCAGCAACAAAGGAGATTGGATACAAGATCTTACCGCGGACTATAAGAAAGATCTCAATGAGAGAAAGATTAATCTCGACGATGATTACATCAAGTTTATCCGCTATGGCCAATACCTTATTGACAAAAATAACAGCGGAGTTTTGGCCTATGTCTCTAATCATAGTTTTTTGGATGGTATAACCCACCGCAGAATGCGCCAAAGCTTACTGGAAAGTTTTGATAAAATTTATATTATCGATTTGCACGGCAATAGCCGCAAAAAAGAAACATGCCCCGACGGTTCAGTCGACGAAAACGTCTTCGACATCAAGCAGGGCGTGTCTATCAATATTTTTGTCAAATCAAAAAAGAAAAAGGCTAAAACTCTATCTAAAGTTTACCATGCAGAACTTTACGGAAAACGAGAGTATAAGTACGAATTCTTAAGCTCAAAAGAACTATCCATGGTGAACTTTACGCAACTTATGCCTATGCCTGACAATTACTTTTTTGAGCCAAAGGATTTTTCAAAAGAAAAAGCATACATGAGTGGATTTGCAATTCATGAACTGTTTATAAACTATTCCTCTGGAATCGAAACACAAAAAGACAGCGTTGCAATTCAGTTTAATCGAGCGGAGATGCTAGCTGTAATTGACGACTTTCTTAAACTAGAAGTAAACGAAATACATCAAAAATATAATATTAAAGATGGACGTGATTGGAAAATCGATTGGGCAAAGCGTGATGTAATGCACTTTAATAAGGACAATATACACAAAATACAATATCGACCATTCGATTATCGTTACACGTATTTTTCTGCTTTAACTAAAGGTTTTATTGCTTATCCTCGTTACGAGATAATGAAACATATCTTACAAGATAATATCGCGTTAATCGCTAAAAGAGGATTTGCCCCAGATAATTCTACACCTTGCTTTATAACTATGCACATGGTTGATCGACGCATGTGGACATGCTCAGGTATGCAAGGGGCAGAAAGTGTATTTCCGTTGTACATTTATTCTGATACATCGACACACTATTACAAAATAGAACGTAAGCCGAACTTTAACTCCGAGATTGTTCGTAATATTTCACAAAAACTTAAATTACCATTCAGCCCCGAAAAAGAAGAAGATAGAAACAGCTTTGCCCCGCTCGATTTGCTCGACTACATCTACGCTGTTTTGCATTCTCCGACTTATAGACAAAGCTACAAAGAGTTCCTCAAGATCGATTTTCCGCGTCTGCCCTACCCAAGCGACACTAAAATCTTTTGGGCTCTAGTCGATTTGGGCAGCAAGCTGCGACGTTTGCATCTCATGGAAACTTCCGCACTTAGCCCCATAAAATCGCGCTACCCTGTTGCCGGTAGCAACCGTGTCGATAAAAAAATCCGCTTTATCGCTGAGCCAAAAAATACGCATGGACGTGTCTATATTAATGATACGCAGTACTTTGATCTTGTGAGCAAAGTTGCGTGGAATTTCTACATCGGCGGCTACCAACCCGCGCAAAAATGGCTAAAAGATCGCCGCGATCGCAGTTTGAGTTTTGATGAAATCCAGCATTATCAAAAAATTTTGCTGGCCTTCGACGAAACGGCTGTTTTGAAGCAAAAAATTGACAGTTTATGCGTTGATCTTTCCCACACTCATTGAGAGTTTCCCATCACACTCTCCTTTTTTAGGCTTAAGGGATACTCTGATGAATGCGATGTTTACGCTGTTTATTTTGCTGGGGGAAGTCTCCCCCTACGTGTCAACCCCGCGCCGTGCGCGGGTTTGCCACTACCCCCTCCGCGGGGACACCCCGCGACGCCCCACAACGATTCTTCGGTGCTACCTTGGGCGATTTGTTTTTTTTGAAAACTCTATTCGTTACCAAGAACTTTGTCTTTCCTAAGAGGGAACTGCATAGTTACAGCTTGGAGCGAACGAGTTCTTGCGGGCAAGTTTGATGCAATTTCCTGTTGCAAGGAAGAAAAAGCTGCATTTGACGGATAAAACGATGAATTAAAAGCGCATAGTCTTGCGCCAAGGCGAAAAGCAATGCATCATAGCGGCGCCGATGACGGCAACTGACAAGGAGGGAGTAATGGCATATGCAGCGAAATACACGATTAGCGCCTTGAGCGGTGCGTACGCGGAAAAGTACGCGGTAGTGATCAAGGACGCGCAGCGTTTGGACGCTTTGCTGGGGCAATATGCGGTTGGCAAGGGAATTGAGGCTTTAGCGAAGCACGAATCGGAGGGACGACATTTTGACGCTTATGCCTGCTTTATGCAATTGATGAAAGTCCTGAAGTTTATTGCAAAAGATAAGCCAAACGTGAAATTTTATACAGGAATACGACGAGTTTCTGCTTCAGGAGAAGAGAACGCCTCGGTTTTTAAAGACAAAGATGCGGATGGAGATTATGAACTGCGAGCGCTTGGACGAGAGGCTGTGCTTATCCGAAATGGGGAGTCTGAGGCTTGGGACGGAGAGCGGTTCGCGGGCTCAAACGGCGAATATTATGCGACCTATGCCAGCATGAAAGATGTTTTCTTTGACGATATCCGAAATTTACTCAATCTTTGCGAAGAAAGCATGGCCAAAAATGCGTCGATAGTCTTAAGCATTGTGAGTAATGATGTTGCGATTCCGCCACCTTTGTTTCAACTTTAGGAGGTGTCAATGCGAGACGAGTCGGAGCTTGGGTATAAACGTGCACATTTTTTTAAGCACTTTTTGACCGAAGATGATTGGAATGCGAGGCATAGCTATCATTTCGAGAAACAGTGCTTGCATGAGCTGGTGTTTCACGGCTTTGGCATACATGATGCAGATCAAAGTTTGTTGCCAAGGCAGACTCGCCCGACGGCGAGTTTGCGGTTCGAGCTTTCGGAAGGCATCGCGATTGATAGCAAGGGGCGAGAAATCATTGTTTATGAACCTGAACGTGTAGTTTTTGACCCCTCGCAGTTTGAGTTACCGGCCACTATATATTTTAAAATTCGTTATACAGAGATGGCCTCGGATCGTGTGCGTTTTCCAGACGCTCGCATAGAGAACAAGTATTTTCGTGAAACTTACAAAATTATTATCGACGCAGAACCGCCTGGCCCCTACGAGTTGGAACTAGCGCGTTCAGCGGTGGCTGAGGGAGTCGAGGCTCTTTTTGACGCGAAGGATCCCTATAATCCCGAGACAAACGAAATTGATCTTCGTCACAGAATTGCGCATCCCTCGCACAATGGGATTCCGCGTGATGTGAAAATGCGCTTGATGCGGATTTTTAGGGAACGCAAGCAGTCCTTTGAGCGCTTGGGCGGGAACTCGAAACTTGGCGCCATTGCGGCGCTTGGCCAAAGTTTTGCGGTTCTGGGCGAGATTTTGGAAGCCGATATTTTGAGTTACTCGACGGTTCCGATGATCATGGAGGCCTTTCGTTTACTGGATGAGCACTTCGTTACGGCCGCTCTCAAGTCGATTGACAATCGCTATACGGAACGTCCCGAGTGGCACAAGCATATCAACAACTGCAAAGCTTTTCGGCAAATTTTAATGGATCCCACGCGTAGTATTCAGCAGAAGCTACCTCTACTCTTGGTGCAACTCGAAAAAATCACCTTCTCCTATGCCCATATTGAGCGACTCATCGGTAATGATCGTCGCATTTACCTGCACGGTCAGGCGCGTCCTTTGGCTAAAGCCTATCCTTTATCTTCTAACTGGGATTTTGTTAAGGTTTGGTCAGCCGAGTTCCCGCAAGTACTCGAAATCGACGATTTAGAGTGGTTAATGATGGGAGAGCTTGACGTAACAAACCCCAGTCTGAAAAAAAGTATCAATTCCGTATTAGTGATGCGCGAGATGCGTGGACCAATCGACAGCGTCTGTATTTCCCTGATGGTATTCTTATAGAAGAGAAGGGCGTAGCGCATGAAGGTGGTTACTCCGAAATTGTTGTGCACGGCGTTATCCCCGATACGCATTTTGCGATCATCCGTATGATGGATTACGCGCGCGGTGACTACGAGCTTAAATTCACTGTCAATGGTCGCGATGTTGGAGTTTCACGCTGTGAAGGCTACGACAGAAGAGCTCGGTGGCGTAACTGGCCTTTCGTCATACCAGCTTACTTCGTGAACGATACGGTTTTGCGTATTCAACAAACCCCGCTAACCGCGGATCGCGACGTCAATATGTTCTATTACTGGTTCTACCAACCCCTTAACTGGTAAATCTTTCCGTTGGTAGAGAAAGCTAAGGATGCTCTGATTAAAGCAAAAACAGTAGGGGCTGGTTTCAAACCTGCCCATGATTAAAGCAAAAACAGTAGGGGCTGGTTTCAAACCTGCCCATGATTAAAACAAAAGATTCAGCTGAGCCTTCATAATAAAAGTCAATAAAATCAATGCCCTACACACACAAACGGGTTCTAAGGGCTCAGTTCCTCAATTCAGACTACGATTTGTGCTGCACTCACGCAGGCTTGCGTTCGATTGCGCAAATCTAGTCTCATGAAAAACCTACGGTTTTTTCTTGTTCGCATGTCACAAGATCAAGCTAGCTTGGCTTGGACATGCTCACTGCGAAAGTGGGCCATCAACTCGTAAAACACTTAGTTTTACTCGTTTCGGCCCCTTAGACGGGGTTTGGGGCGGAGACCCAAAAATAAATCAGAGTTTCCATTTTCAGAGCTCATTTTTTGTGAGGAAGTCAAAAGATTTTCTTCTGCAAGATCCAAGCAAACGCCCCACGCAAAGCTCTCGTTTTTACAAAAATTTGCAGTTTTTATTTTTTTTGAAAACTTTTCTGAGTAAAAGCGAGATAATACTAGTGTGTGCACACACGAGCTTTTGACTTCAAGCTTTGGCTAAGCGCTTTGATAGCTAGCAGCTTGTAGATTCCCGTAAATGGAGAGGTATATTATGAGTAATGTGTGTAAGGTCATCATTATAGGGCGACTAGGTCGCGATCCCGAGGCACGTCCCTACAAAAATGGGGAAGGTGAAACCGTTTCCTTCTCACTCGCTGTGAACAGGCGCCTACGTGATGGGGAGAAAACGGAGTGGCACCAGATTAAAGCTTTTGGCAAGAACGCGCAGAACTGCAAGCTATATTTACGCAAAGGCGACTTGTGCTGCATCGAAGGACGACTTGAAAACTCGGTCTATGACAAGGAAGGAGTACAACATAAAAGCACCCAAGTCGTTGCAGAGCGCATCAGTTACTTAAGTAAATCGAAAAGAAGCGTTGAAAAGCAGGCGCAAGAAGAAAGCGATGTAGCTGTACCCTTTTAGCAAATGACTCGTTGTTCTCCTGGCTAGCTATGGATGGCACAAATTTAAAGGAAAATGTTATGAACGAAACTGTGTGTAAGGTTGTAATTTTGGGCGTCTCGGCTCTGACCCCGTTGTGTACCCCCATAAGAGCGGGGGCGGGGAAACTGTCGCATTCTCGCTCGCCGTTATGAACAAAAGTCGCAGAGGTGTTAAGACAAATTGGCATAAGGTCAGCACTTTTGGAAAAAACGCAGAGAAAGCGAAAAAGTATTTGAAAAAAGGAGATCTGTGTTGCGTAATGGGAAGCATCCATACCGATGTTTATGAAAAGGACGGCACGAAGCAAAGGAGTACGCGCATACTTGCAGAACGCATTACTTACTTGTTTAAACCAAGCCATACGAAAAGCAGCATAGTCAAAGACTACGAACTCGCAGCCTCTGCTTAATGCTGAGCCTGCGCAGACTCTCATGCGCAGGCTACTTGCTAATTATCTGCTCTTAGGAAGCTTTGAACAATGCAAGAACAGTCAAAAACATTGAGTCAAAACTGAAGAAAATCGGGGGAGCGTTCAAAAAATCATCAATAAAATCAATACACTACAGCAAAAAATGGGGTTAAGGGTGATAGCCCTTAGCCGGGGCTGCGACAAAGCCTCACTCTTTAAATGGAAGCCTCCTAAGGCGCTAAGTCTTGCAGATTTGGCAAAATTTCAGTTGACAGTGGGCAGAAAATGGCGTAGATAGCTACGTAACGCGCATGCCTGAAAGGGCATTGTGGGTTACGTTGTTGCTTACGCGGGAATAACTCAGTGGTAGAGTGCAACCTTGCCAAGGTTGAAGTCGCGGGTCCGAATCCCGTTTCCCGCTCCAAGCTAACAACATATACGCGGGAATAACTCAGTGGTAGAGTGCAACCTTGCCAAGGTTGAAGTCGCGGGTTCGAATCCCGTTTCCCGCTTAGAGAGAAGCCGAGCAAAATGTTCGGCTTTTTTCGATTTTGTGAAACTCTATTGGCAATTTCACTAAAACATTGCTCAACTAAAAAGTTTTAGAGCGTTATGCGCGGGTAGCTCAGTCGGATAGAGCGTTGGCCTCCGAAGCCAAAGGCCGTGGGTTCGATCCCCGCTCCGCGCATTTAAAATTAAATCAATATATTCAATGGCTTGTGTAGTTTAGAATACAAGCCATTTCCTCGTTTTTATCGTGAAATTTACCCCAAGGGGTACACAACAGGGGGTACACAATATTTTTGCTTACTTGGGACGCCGTGCTAGCACCCCACAAAAGAAAATCAGAGTTTCTCTAAGTTCTCGAACACTGCCAACGACGCGCCTACTTGTACAGCGCTGTGGTTTGGCAACTTCCAGCGTTTAAGGCGACAGGGCAAACCATGTTCATTGCGCAGTTCGTAGAACAGTTTCATCGACTCGATTTGCGCCAATAGCTCACCGCCGCGCAAAACGGTGTCTGTTCCGACGTAGTTTTTCCCTTGCAGGTCGCTGTAGTGCAATATTCCGTCGCATGGCGCTTTTAGTTCCCACTCCGTGTGGGCAAGCTTAGGAGGCATTTCGCGCTTGCTTTGCCCGATCCTAGCTAAAACGCAGCCAAACTCTACGGGCTCCTCATGATGAAGACCGCGAAGAAGCGTTAGCGAAGTCAAGGGCTCGGGCCAAACGCAGCGATAGACTCGCCCCCAACGTCGAAGCGTGCCCAAAAGCAGCAAGTCGCCGTTGAATTCACCCAAAACGGCGTGTTGCGAAGCGCGAAATTGGCCAACCGCGGGGGAAAGCAGTTCTTGATTTTCTAAAATGACGAGAAGGCTGGAGCTCAAAACAAAAACTTAGCCAAAAAAAAAGAGTTCCAAGAGCGTTAGCCTTGGTGTGGTGTAGGATTTACGTCTTTTGATAAGGAATTTTGGTATTTGCGATTATACTGGGGGGTAGACCGAGACCCCGCGCGGAAAGTCGCAAAAGCTGCATAATTTGCGCTGGCTTGGCAATAGCCAAGACGGCGCAAATTATTTTGCAGCTTTTAGCGAGTTAACGCGTGAGGCTCGGGCGTAGGGGGCCCATGAGGCCCCCCACAAAAAAAGAAATCCAAACGCTACATCTCCTGCTCCAGCGCATCTTTTTGGACGTCGTAGAAGTAGAGCGAGTTGGTGGACGCGTCGGTAAAGAGCACATAGGGCTTGCCGTTGTCGCCTTTGAAGGGCTGGATATCGGTGGTTGCGGAGCCAGTGCCGATGATGAGCGGGGAGAAGCCGGATTTGGTGGTAAATTCGTAGGCGAAGTCGCGGGGGGCGTTGGCGGCGGAGGGTGGCAGCTTGATAGTAAAGAAGGCGGTTTGGCTATCGATGGGCGCGTCGGCTTGGTAGGTGAAGCGGTTTTGGCCAAGCTGGTGCAAGGCGGTGTCGACACATTTGGAGCCGATTTGGCTTCGCTTGTTGATGGGAGTGTGGCTAGCGGTGAGTAACCATTCATTATTGACGCGGACTTCGTATGCTAGCGCGCGTGTGAAGCACTGCGAGCTGGGGAGACTTTGGACGTAGCCATCTTGGGCGATCACTTTGAGTGTAAAGCCGTTGACGTAAACCTCGTCGAGTTCCCACTCTAGGGCTTTGGTATGATCCATGAAGGCTGCGCAAGCCTGTCCACTGCGAACGCCGTCGCGTTTGGTTAAAATAAAGCGGTCTCCTGGGCGTGCACCAAGTAGGCAAAAATCATTATCACTTCGGAATTCGCCCTCGGCGAGGAAGTAGCCGTCGTTTCTGTGCTTGGACTCGAGGCTACCTTCGTAGCTAACGCGCCAAGTCTCTGAGAGAATGTTAAAGTCGGTGGGAACTGTGTGGAGCTTATTGCTTGTGGGGTTAATGTCGGACAAAAGCAATTTATCCGTAAAAAAACCGATCGCTGGGCGTTTTCTATAAGAAATATTCGGTAAATCTTTCTTTACACAGAGTATATCAAGGCAGCGAATAACCCCAAAGTAGGAGCCGTTCTCGTCCTTGTCGTAGGGACGAGGCGAGAATAATTCAAAGGAACTGAGCGATTCGTTGTTTTTGAAGTGCTCGTAGTGCTCATGAACTAAAAATTTCTGCACCGTCCCGATACTTGATGAGACGTAGAATACGCTATTGGTCGCAACGACGCGATCGTCGCCTGCGTTGTAGATAGTCGATTCTTCAACATTACCCATTACAGCAATGGGGATCATGTTGCTGGGCACGCCAACAATGTCGTATCGTGGGAAACGCCCCCAAAGATTGACGGTGGAGTTTTTTTCGAGATCGACGATAATCACTTGAGAACTGGACTGTTCAACAACATATAGCCAGCGTCCATGGGGGTCTATGCCGAGTTCTCCGCGTCCAGCAGATTTTTGCTCGCTCAACTCCGACCACCCCATGCGTCCGTAGCATGCTGGGTCTGCGGTATCAATGAGCGTGTCGGCGTCGTTATCGATGCCATCGGCGCAAGCGCTCTCATGGGCTTTTGCTATGCCGTCTTCATCGTCGGTGAGGTATGCGCAGCTTGGGTCATCGCGATCGGTATAGCCATTGCCGTCGTTGTCAATACCATCAGAGCAAGTGCCTAGAACGACTTGTTGTAAGCCTACATCTTCCGATGAGTCATGTGCGCCAACGCAGCCAGGGTCAAAAGCGTCAAATAGCCCATCACCGTTGTTGTCGATGCCGTCGTTACACTGCGTTTTACCCAAGATTCCTGCACCCCCTATCCCTTCTGCACTCCACGGCGAAAAGCACTTTGCATCAGCGGCGTCAATCAGCGTGTCGCCGTCGTTATCGATGCCATCGGCACAGCCAAAACCAACGCCTATGCGGCTTTCCTCGCAAGGATAGCTTGTTCCCTCTAGACAAGCCCCCCCACTCTCACTAAGAGCTACAACCGAAACGTAGCGTCTGTCGGCATACGAAACATAAATAATGTCTTTTGTCGGATTTTTAACAATCGCTTTTACGCTCCCATCGAGCGCTGCTAGCTCTTTCCACTGCAGGTCGAGCTTTTCTTTTGTCAGTTTGCAGCCAATCGTGTAAACGCCTGGCCCCGCGCCACAATCGTAGCCAATTCGCAAACTTCGCAGGCTTCCATCGGCATAAAACACTAGGAATTCTTTTCGTTCTTTATCGAACCAAATTCGGCGTCCAGTTTTATCCATGCGCAAAAATGCGATTTCTCTGTTATCTTCTAGCGCAATAATCGATAAATCGTTTTCTATCGGGCTTATCACAAGCAGCAGCGCCCCAAACTCATCACTCGCCATCGATTGCGGCCTATCGCCCGTCACAATCGACGAAACCCCAGGAACCGCGCGATCAACGTCCACAACCACGAAGCCTTTCTCTGCAAAACGCGTCCGCGCAATCGTCCCATTCTCAAGGCTAGCCACGTACAGCGAGCGCTCCAACGCAATGCCCTTCTCCTCACACTGTGCAAGATCGACGAGTTTATCATCTATAATGCAGTGCTCTTGAATGTGCATGGCGCCAGGGCTCCTGAAGTTGGACAAGCGCCCCCTGTTCTCTTCTTCACAAGCCAGCAAAAAACCGCCAAACGCTATAACTAGGGCAAGGAGCAAAACAATCTTGCTAAAAGCTCTCATACCTTCTACTCCTCCGTCCCATTTTGACTTTCGCTTTCCGCAGCAAACAAGCGCTTGCTCAGCACTGGATTCTCCGCATCCGACACATCCATAATCCAGAGCTCTGCACTTCTAAAATGGCTTATAATCAAACGCTTAGCTTGCGAATCATAAACCAATTCGTAGGGGCCATCGCCCACGGGAACTTGCTTAATAATTGCCAACGACTGCGGATCGACTAAAACCAAAGCATCGTCCTTAAAACTCGTTAAGTACAAAACACCGCCCTGCTCCGCACCTACCCAAAGCAATTTCATCGGCTCGCGCTGCATCAACTCCATGCCCACCATACGTGGTTCAAAACCATCGCCACCATCAACTAATAAAGCGCTAACGTCGAAAGCTAAAATCGAATTTGGGAGCTGATTTAACATGTATAAAAAAGTTTTATTCGGTGAAAACGCTAATCCCCTACCCTGAAACGATGAAAACGCCAAAGGCACCCCCACTCTTCTTTTTACCTGCAAGCCCAAAACTTCTCCAGACGCATTAATCGCCGGCGAGAGAAGAGCCAAATTCGTTGCGCTGCGCCCAGTAACGAAGAAGTTCTCGCCGCTTTGCCACTGCACTTCACTCGCTCCATAGACCAAGGATGCCGCGGCAGAGCTAAATTCAACGTCCTTCCCCTCTCCCCTTACCGTTATCGCCGAAACTTTCGAGGCTACCAAATGCGCGACCATCAACAAATCAAATTCCACGCGTTGCTTCTCGCCGCCTTCTAATTCTAGCTCTCGGTAGCTGCGCACGACCTTCAAATCTGTGGGGTCATCGTCGATGCAATATCGGCATTTCAAGAGGCTATCGGGGTCTTTTTCCGTCGCTAATGGGCAGGAAATCTCGCTTCCCTCCTGCGATATCTCAAACCAGACCACACAATCGTCGTTTCGAGTCAAAGTGTATCCGCGCCGCGCGCCCTCGGCCAAAACTATGCTCGTTCCAAAGCTCCCCATCCGCTTTGCCGCCCCCTCAACCAGCTTTCCACTCTCCAAATCGACTACCGACACCACGCCCCCGTCCGTCACCCGATACTTCAAGTCGAAGTTCGACCCCACGACGTACAAAAACCGCCCGTTTGGGTGCAAGGCCACGCCCGTCGGATACTCCAACTGCGACAAATCGCCCTTATCCCCGACCAACTCGACCGCGCAGCCGCCAAAAAACACTAACAAAACTGTTAAAAATACTAGCCTTCTCAATCCTACCTCCACTTCCTCCCCGCCGCCGCCGCGTACACTACACATTCCATAGCCCAGTCTCAAGTTTTTAGCAGCAAATATTGAGCACTATACGCATAAAATGACGTCCTTTTTCTTCGTCGGGGGGCTCCGCCGCATGGCAAGCGCAAAGTCGTATATTGGCTGTTTTTAAGTTTTTATTTTGGTGGGGGAAGTGTCCCCCTACGTGTCAACCCCGCGCTGTGCGCGGGTTTGCCACTACCCCCTCCGCGGGGACACCCCGCGACGCCCCGTCCAGTTTTTGGCGAAACAGGACTTTGCGGTCGCCCTAGCTCCGCCTCGTTCAGCTTCAGAGAATTCCTAAGCGCCAAGCCCTACTTAAACATTTCCATCAGCGCTTGCAGCCCATCCTTAAGCCTGTCTCGACTTTCGTCCGTTACCAAGCGCCCCACCCCTTGACGCGTCTCAATTTCACTCAAAACACTGCGCCACGTCCTCGCCGTTACCAACAACCAACGTTTGGCTTCGCTAAATAATGTTGCGCTTTGTTTTAGGCGCCTCAAACTCGGCACAAACTCCATGGCTTTACCCATGCTGCAAGTTTCAGCTTCCATCTTTTCTTCCAAAAAAATGGCAGCAAGTTCTCCGCTAGGCAAAATAAGCGGCATCTCAAAAAATTCTTCTGGAAATATCGCCGCGATATCCGTTGCAAGCGATACGTAACTCAGCACTGCCATGTGATCGTCATTATTGAGATCGAAGGAATCAAAACTGGCACACCAACGCTGTTCTATTTCATATTTTTCAAATGCTTTTTTGCTAAAACTTAAACCGTTTTCTAACTCCCACTTTAGTGCCAAGCGTATCGGTTCACGCGAGTGCAAGGAGGCCAGAACAGGGCTATCTGGCGAAAGTAAAAGTAGAGCGATCGGGTCTCCTAGAAGGCTTGCGCGATGAGCGCGTGGACATTGTCCGTCCTCTAAAAAGCCGAGCGCTGCCAAAAAACGCGAAAGCGTTGGCGTCGAAGGATCCTTGCCATCGCTCTGATATCGGCGCTCTGCAAAGATATCATAAACTTCAGATATCGCCTCTCCTTTCGTGGCTAAAGCCAAAGAGGCGCGAATGCTGTGTTTTGTATTCTCGGAATATCGAATTTTATTGGCATCCTGAATGAGGCACTGTAAGCGCAACAAACGCAACTCCGGGTTAAAATCCGTATGCGCATCCCCCGTTATCTCCCCAAAACGCGTGTCGACACAGGCTGGGTATAAGCTGCGAATCACCCCAAGCAGCTGTTCTTCCCAAAACGCGTCATCATCTTCACTTTTGGGGTACGGTTGCAACGAGTCCACCACATAACTCTGATTTTGGCTCAAGTGCGCGAAAATCAGCAATACGTTCTTTTCCATACACTGCACAGGGCAGCCAAAACCTAAGTAATGCTCCGCATCGAGCAGCGAGCCATCCGCCGAAATCACATTGTCGAAAAACAGCTCTTGGTACTGCATAGGTCCAGCGAGCGTGCGCCCTACCCCGCGATTCTGCAATGAGCGCCGGTAGGACCAAAGTTTTACTCGCTGCGTATTGAGTTGGCGCCATAATAGGCGCAAACTGGCGTCGCCAAAAGCATTTTGTAGCGAGTTTTGGAAGCGTTCCTGCTTCTGGGAGATGGGTCTCGTAAATATGAAAAGTTGCCACAGTATACTCGCCCGTACCTCAAGCGAAACACGCTTGGATGCTCCAAAGATACGACGCTCAAGGGCTAAAAGCGGCGCTTCAAAGCTGGTTTGTTCGATTTTTTCGTGAAGTTTAAGGGCTAAATTCTGAATATCTTCAAGAGCTTTGCTCAAAGACTCTAAATATCTGCTTTCGTCTTGGATCTGACTTTGCATCGCTTGGAACTCGGGTTTCAAAATGTGGCGAAGTGATGGATTTACAGGAGTTGGGCACCAGCAAGAACTTCGGCATAATCCTCTAGCCGAATAGATGCGCGCAACCAGCGCAAAAGCATCCCTTGAGGTATAAAGGCGCTATATGGTCCGATTTGTAAATATTTAGCCATCAATTTTGATTTTTCATGAATAATATACGAAAATTGCTGCAAAAGTTCATCTTTTGGGGGCAAACGCTCAATGGCGGGTGCTTGTTTTAAGGCAAAATGAAATGCTGTTGTCGACTTTGGCACTAGCTCCGCACCATGTGCCTGCAAATACTCCGAGAGGAGTACGGCGCCTATGCTTCCCAAAAAATGCTGTACAACAAGGATTTGAGAATCATCCTCATGTAATTCTATAATACCATCTTCTTGTCCTAAATACTGCGCAAAATGTCGTGCAAGAGCCAAAGAATATCGCGGTGGCTCGTGGCTAACAAATTGCGCATTCTTGCTAGCACTACCTGCCTGTACATAGAGCTTATCTTCTTTAAAATAGGCGACTTCACGGCTTTTTCCGGCGAGCGACAGCGTAGGTTTAAGTCCCATGGAAATAGCGCGTTTACTGTGTCCAGCAAGGCGCACGCTCCCAATGGTTCTGCCTGTGAGCGCGTCAACGACATCAGTCTCACCCTTATCCTCGATCATTGAGTGCATCAAACCGCGATCATAAAGAAACTCTGCTTTATCCTCTGCAACAAAGCGTCGCTTTGCCACTTCGCGTAGCAACGATGCACTCGCCATCTCTCGCAGCAGCGCGTAGCAGTCATCTACATCGTAAAGTTCACGCGCTTCATCGCTAATACGCTCGTACAAGACCCCTGGTGAAACCCAGCGCTTCGGATTTTGGAAAAGTACAGACAGCGCTTGTTGCACAAGAGTCGTTGGTCTAAATGCCACGGGATCGGGAAATATCTCCTCGCGTTGTGCACACTCAATAAGGTGCTCAAAACGCAAACGCTCAAAATCGTCTTCGTATATGCAGCTAACTTCTATCGTTTTAGATTGGCGGTTCCCGCGCCCAATGCGCTGAATAAGCGAGGAGACATTGGGAGGCGCCCCAACGAGCACAGTGCGGTTGACATCCCCAATATCTATCCCCAATTCTAGCGTACTCGTCGCAATACAAACGGCGTTCTGGGAGCGTAAAAACTGTTTTTCGCTGCGGAGTCGCTCATCTTTGGACATGCTGCCGTGGTGGGCAAAAACTTTAGTAGCCATTCGCGGCGAGCTCGATAATTCCGAAACCAAGCCTTCGACTTGCGCTCGCGAATTGGCAAAGACTAAGGCTTTACAGCGTGAATTCGATAAAATAAGCCTCGAAATCTCAGCCCCCACATCGCTCTGACTATAGCATTCGACAAACTCCGCCCTAATCTCGCGTGCCGCCGAGCTTATCTGAATAATCTCGACCTCAATTCCCAAAAACGTCCTTGCAATGCGCGCTATCTCTGGCATTGTCGCCGAAGCAGCGCAGATTTGAAGAGGATGCTCAGCGACTTTCGATAGACGGCGAAGCAGACATTGCAACTGATCCCCGCGCGCACTCTGCGCAAGCAAATGCACTTCATCTACGATAACAGCGCGGAGATCGCGCAGAACCACTGGCCTACGCGATAGCAACGAGTCTAGAGATTCGGGTGTCGTAATAAGCGCAAAGGGCGGCTTCGCTGCGTTCAAGCTCGGTGCATCCCCTGTTTTAATATCGAGTTTTAGACCCAAAACACTAAAAGAACGGTGCAAGCGTCGGTGTAGATCATTACACAGCGCCTTAGTGGGCGCAACGATCATGAAGCTCAGATTACAGCCCAAACCCTGCGACATAAGCCGCTCAAGCAAAGGCGCTACAATAGCTTCTGTTTTCCCCGATGCCGTCGGAGAATTGACAAGCACGTTATCGCCGCGCAAGATGGGCAAAATGCTTGCTTGTTGCACTTTTCGCAAACGCGGGAACTGCGCAAAAAACGCATGCCACGTGCGGCGCAGCGCATTGCGTACTTCATCCTGACTACTCAGATTCTGACCCGACAAAACGATAAAATCCTTTAAAACGAAAAAGTTTAGCAAACGCTATATCAATAATTTACATCGAAAGCACGGCTTAAAAGTTCACAGCCTGCGACGTTCTAGCACGACTCCATCAACATCGCCTCAAGCGCCAAGTTCGCTTCCCGCATTTGCTCGTTCCAAATCCTGTCCCGTTAAATGCAAATACAAAGCGGTAATGTTGGGGTGCGCTGCATCGGCGAGTTTTTCGTGTAGCTGCTCTAGGCTAAAGTCGCCAACGCACTGACCGTGGTGTAAAAAGTAAAAGCGATTACAGAGGCTCTCTAACATCTCTAAAATGTGGCTAGAAATCAGTATTGCGCCTCCATCTTCGGTATAGCGCTTAAGGTACTGCCTAAAGCGATAGCTGCTCTCAGGATCAAGTCCTACGAAGGATTCGTCCAAGACGACAAGCGACGTTGGGGGCAAAAGAGCCGCAGCCATCGCCATTTTTCGCGCCATGCCGCCAGAATATTCACGAATTAAGCGATTTTTAGCCTGCTCTAGCCCGCATAAAGTTAAGAGCTCAGCAATGCGTGCCTGCGCGAGTTCCTGTTCCATACCGCGGACTTGGGCAATAAAATTCAATAGCTCTAAGCCCGTTAAATAGCGATACAGTTCGATATCCTGTGCCACATAGCCGAGTGCAGCGCGCGCACGTACGGGTTCTTTTTGTATATCGTAGCCTGCGATTTTTACGCTACCCGCATCAGGAACACAGAGCCCCGCAATACAGCGCATGCTTGTTGATTTTCCTGCTCCATTTGGACCAATAAATGCGACGCTCTCCCCCGCTTCTATGCGCATGCTTAAACCATCTACTGCCTTGAGCTTAGCGTATGATTTTTGCAGCCCATCCATAATTAGTGCCGATCCCATAATACTAAAAAACCTATCTTAACGCTGTAGCTGCGAGTAATGACGCGCTCCTGCCCGTCCTTGCAATATAACACAGTAAAGCGGCAAAAAGAATATTAAATAACGCAAGCACTAATGCGCTACGTTTTGTTAAATCGCGCCCCAAAAGTTCGCGATAAGCTTAAATACGCAATAGCAAAAAATAAGATATAGAGCGCAATCAACGCAAAAACTAGCCAAACAGCCTGCGCTATCAGCGAGAACAACAATATAATAAGCCCACTTGTATAGCTAAAGATCGTCGAAAGTTTTAACGAACTTACTGCCACAAGCGTGTGAAAACAGGTTAAAACTAACCATAATAGCAAGGCTAGCAAACTTTGTTGCAATCCTTGCGCTAGCCCTGCATGCATAAACAGAGGAATCCCTATTGCGATTAAACTCGGCAAAAAGGCGCGGAACGAAAGTTTTATGCTGGATCGCAACTTGGCACGCATTTTCGTCGATAACTCAAGCGGCTCTGTTTCCAAAATACCAGGCTCTAAAGCATGGGAAAATAAGACTAACCAAGGATGGGCAAAAATCATCAGTGGCAAAACGCTAAGTAAGACCAAATTTAACTCAAAAAGTCGCTCTGGCGCGAAGATCAACCACAAGGACAAAAGAACAGAGAGCGTTATGATTAAGATCTGTATTAGACTCGCCCGCCGTGTGTACTGCAGCTCGTCTTTATAGCTCAAAACTGCAAGCAAGTCCTTGCCTAAGATCGCGTTAGCCGAGTGCTCGTTTAAAAACGCGTAGTCTTCATTCAATAAAATGAGATCGTTTTCGTTAAACTCCGCCCAAATGCGGTAGTAATGTCGCTTACATTGTACTTGAGCATACACAAATGATAGCAAGGCCGCGCCAAGCACTATTCCAAGCGCCGTGAGCGCGGCATTGAGGAATCCTGTCTTGAGTAAGGCTTCAACAAGCATTTTAAGCAGCAAAATGACAAGCAGTGAAGCCGCCAAAGCAATAGCGGGAGCAGCAACGTAAGCCGTAGGACCATAATTTGTAATTTTGTTGGTACTCGCGTTTGTTGCGCCGTATAATACTATGGCCAAAGAAAGCAAACAGCATACAAATAGCCCAAAAAACCAAAGCCCGATGTTTAAGATGGCTCTGATTGGATCATTCAAGGCGTAGGGAAACCAGAAAGCCGCAATGGGAGGCGTCGAAAACGCGATAAAAAGAAGAAAAAATCGTATTTTATATAAAAATATAGCCAATTCAGCGACGGGTTGTGTCGCCAAAAATCGTGAATCCTTAGCCCTAAATAGTTGCTCCATGGCGAAGAAAGCAAAAAAAGAAGCCGCTAATGCAGTCATCCAGAAGGCTAATTCTAAGGCGTTTCCTCCTGGTCTTGTGTCGGTGAATTCTAGCTCGAAGCTAAGAAAAAAATGCGAGAATAGCGCCAAAAGAGGCAGCGAAAACAAATAGATGGCGACAAAAACTTTGTGATGAGAGAGCGCGAACGTACGCCAGCCCAGTGAATAAAGTGCCGCTCTTTGCACTTTCGCTGAAGCTGGGGCGATTTCTTTCTTGATGCTGTTCACAGACATACTTGCTCTCAAAAACTTCTTATGGATACTCTGATTAATGTGAAAATTGGCAAAAAAGTAGCTAGCACAAAATGAGGAAAGACTGGTGAGCGTTTAAAATAAAATTCAATAAAATCAATACATTACACGCAAAAAAGTGTTTTAAGGGCGATAGGCCTTAGCGGGGCGTGGGGCAGATCCCCACCAATAAATCAGAGTTTTCTTATCGATTCTCGTTTTCGGGCCGCAATACAAAGATATGGCTTTGTTTCGTCGGCGTGCTTAAAGCTTCACCAGAGTTTATGTATACTGGTCTGGGTCCATCTTTTTTGCCCATTACGTTGTCTATCTCGCGTTCTATGGAAAGACTTCGCCGCTCCGCTAGGCGCGCTAGCTGTGGGTCGGGATCGGATTTCAAAAACTCGGAGTACAGATGCGACGCCCGTTCGTACTGACCAGTTTTATAAGCGAGTTCTGCCTCGTCAAAGAGGACGCGCGAAGGAACACTTGGAGGTTGACAGGATAAAATAAGAAAAAAGAATGAAAAAAACAAATATAATATTGTTTTACTTTGAATTCGCAATTTTAACCTAGGCTTATTGGGCTTTACTTCGTTTGGGTAAAGACGTGTAAGTATGACAAGAACGTTTTACGGGGGGTAGCGCGGGATCGCCTCGGTTTCGACAAGGATGTCGAAACGGAACGCCGTAGGCGGCCCGTAGGGCTGTGTGCCATGGATTGGCACACATTCCAAAAAATTCGCTACGAACGCATAAAATGCTTTGGTTTGGCGAAATAGCCGAAACAAAGCATTTTATTAAGCGTTCGTTGTCGAATTTTTCGAGGAAGCCCGCGCGTAGGGGGCTCGCCCCCTCCCACTAAAAAAGAAAAACTTTAACGCATCGCGTAAAGCATCTGCAGGCTAAAACACTAATTCGGGCTTGTCACGGGGGTTAAACGCAAACTCGACCATGAAATTTGCGTCATCTCATCATTTTGTCCAGAAATCGGTTCATTTTCAGTAGAAGATTCAAGAATGGCGTTTAAGCGCCGAACTTCATCGTCCTCTGCTGTGGGTACGAGGGCTTCCATTTTGAGAATGGCGTTGACTAGTTGATCGAGAATTTCGGAAATTGTGAGCACTGGGGCGCCATGCTGAACGCTAATGGGACGCGAAAAGCCCGAGTCTTCGTTCCAAGCCCGGCGAGTGACGGCGGAAATGAATGCGTTGCTCTGGGTTTTATCGTCAGAGTGAAAAATAACGCGCGTGCCTGCGTTGGCATTCTCGTGATTAAGCGACAAAATCCGAAACGACGATTCTTTGCCAAATATGTGCTCGATCAAAGCCTCAATAGCCATTTGCTCGTTTTGGCTAAGGCGGTTTTTAAACAAAACGCTAAAACCAGCCCTGCTATTTCGGATAAATTTCTGTATATCCTTCGGGAAACTGTCGTAGTCCACGATAGTCGCGCCCGCGTTCTGCCACTTGAGCAGGTCATTGCGGTTCCAATTAGAGCGCTCGTAGGTTTGTGGTGAAATGCGACACGATGAAATGCGCGCAATCCCTGTAAGGTCGGGGGAAACAAAAGCGCCCGAGAGGTTTGCAAAGTACAGATCCACGCCCGTCAACTTCGCACCCTGCAAGCTCGAAAAGCTCAAATTGCTTGCCCGAAGACAGGCACCCGTGAGGTTCGCATGCTCAAGGTCGCAAGCCTCCAGCCGTGCCCATTGCATTGACGCCCAATTAAGCCTTGCATCCGAAAGATTGGCCCATGATAAATTGGCGCCTGCAAGGTTGACGTTACTGAGGTTGGCCTGTACGAAATCGCAGCACTCAAAGACACTGGATTCGAGGTTTGCCGCCATGAAATTGGCGCCAGTGAAGCATGCCCCTAAAAAATCTGAATCGTTAAGCTGGGCGCGCAAAAAAAGTGTGCCTGTAAAATTTGCAGCTCGAGCGGTCACATGCTCTAGATTCGCGCCTACAAGATCTGCATTCTTGAATCGAGCCCACGAAATATCAGCGCGATCCATAATGACGCGCCCCATCGAAGCATCGTCACAAATGGACTTGCTCAAATTCGCGCCGCTGAGTCGCGTACCTGTAAAATTCGCGCCAGAAAGAATCGAGCCCGATAAGTCTATGCCCGACAAATCAACCCCTGAAAGGTCTACGCCGTGCAAATCCATACCGTGGAAATCCCGCTCCCCTAATGCAAAAGCCTCTAAAAGCTCGTCTCGGATTATTTCTAATGAGGGTTCCAAATTCATCTCCTAGGCGATGAAAATATGTAGCTAAAGTACTACACAAAATGATAATAAACAAATACGCGTAGTCTTGCAAGCGAAATATCCCACCAAACAGCGTAAATCTTTCGTTGCATCACCGATGTAGGTAAATGTAGGCGACTAGGGGGGGGAAATAGGATTAGGGATACTCTGAATAGCTTGGTCTTTGTGCTGTTTATTTTTGTGGTGAAAACTTATCGCACAAAGAATTTAGCATAAATTTCGCGTTAATCAGAGTATCTTTGAAGGAAGCTCTGATTAATGCAAAAGCAGTAGGGACAGGTTTCAAACCTGTCCTTGATTAAAGCAAGGAAAGTCAGGCATGAATTCGTAATAAAGTAAATAAAATCAATATGTTGCACAGAAAAACGGGTTCCAAGGCCGAAAGTCCTTGGACGGGATTTGGGGCAGTGGCTCCAATGAATCAGAGTTTCCTTAATTATTTGCATTTTTATGCTTCGCTGCCTAAAGAGATGTGCTCTGGGGGAACGAGTAAAGAGGCTGTCGATGATCAAGGTGAGAAATTTTAAGGAAATACCCTACGATGAGCTTGAGGCGCTGAATTTGGAAGCGAAATCCGAGTTTATGGCGCGCGTTTCGGATGATGCACTTCGTGAAAAATACTTGCGTTACCTTAATGATGAGCCGCAACTTAAAGCGGTCACTGTGTGTTTCTCAGACGTTGAAGGGCGCTTCCATATGTTGGACTACGACAAGAAGTTCCTTCTGCGTTCACACGACAATCTTAGCTTTGACGGCTCTGCGATTCATGGCTTTTCCCAGCAACGCGAATCCGACCTCTACCTAAGTATTGATTGGGGGAGTTTTCGCTGGCTACCGAGTGACATTTTTGGGCCTGGCAAGGTCATGGTTTTTGCTCTCGTGCGGGGCAAGAACGGGGAAGCATATGCGGACGACACGCGAGGATTGCTCAAAGAATACTGCGCTAAACTCTACGAAGAAAAGCTCGAAGCGATGGTTGCCTTCGAAATAGAAGGTTTTTTATTCAGCGGAATTAACGCAGAGCAGAATTTTCAAGCAGATCATGGTTTTGATTTCGTATCAGACGGTGGTTATTTTCACACGCTTCCCAAAACGCCGCTAAAGCTTTTTATCGATCACTTCGCCGAGGCACAGCGCGCTTTAGCTTTCGAGAACGAAAAGGATCACCCCGAAGTCGCGCCCTCGCAGTTTGAGCTCAATTACCGATACTCCGACGCGCTCATCGCCTGTGACCAAGCACAGCTCTACAAGCTCCTGGCTAGACAAATCGCGCTGATGAATGGCTATACCGCTTCCTTCCTTCCCAAACCCGTGTTGCACGTTAATGGCTCTGGTATGCACACGAATATGTCGATTTTGCGCAACGGAATTAACCTCATGCATGACCCAAACGGCGAAGCGCAATTTTCCGATTTTGGCTGGAGGGCTATCGATAAAATTCTTGCCGCAGCCAATGATTTTTGCCTCATCGCCAATAGCTCCGTTAACGCGTACCGCCGCCTAGACCCAAAATTTGAAGCCCCCAACGCCATTCGAGTTTCCTCTAGTGATCGCAGCGCCATGATTCGGATACCCGCAGGAAATGCCAAAACCGCGCGCTTTGAACTTCGCTCCGTCGCCCCCGACACCAACCCCTATCTCCTCATCTATACCCTACTCCAACTCGCCATCAACGACGGCCCCGCTATCAAGGCTAGTGAGCGAAAACGCGAAGACCACCTTCTACCCAGCGACATCTATGAAGCCCTAAAATGCTTTCGCGAAAGCACGCGTATGCGCGAAATGCTCGGTAGTGGGCTTCAAGAAAAATTCGCCGATCTTAAGGAAATTGTTGCTGCGCGTTCGCCAAAACTACTAGGCAATCGCATAAAACGCGGAGAAATCGTCTTTCACCACGAAGTTAGCAACCAATCGCTGTGGATGGATTTTTAAGACAAAGAGTTTCTTCAACGCTTTTTTTACCACGAAAAACACGAAAGCTTTTTTACCACGAAAAACACGAAAGCTTTTTTACCACGAAAAACACGAAAGGCACGAAAGACTATTACCAATCAAGCTGGTTCTATAAGAATAAAAAAAGAAGTTTTCGTGTGTTTTCGTGTTTTTCGTGGTTCAAAATTTAAAGACACGAAAGGCACGAAAGACCATAACAAATAAAGTCGGGTCTGTAAGATTAAAAAAAAACTTTTCGTGAATTTTCGTGTTTTTCGTGGTTCATAAAGGTATCTATCGACAAAGCTTTGTTTTTCGTGGTTAATAAGTTTTTCCATAAGCTTGACGAAGTTTTAACGGTGCATAACTTTGGCCGCGTTTAGGTGCTTTACTTAAAAAGCACCGCCAACGATGTGAGGAGTGATGTCGAAAGATTACTACCAAATTTTGGGCGTCTCGCGTGACGCTGACGCCAAAGAAATAAAGAAAGCCTACCGAAAGCTTGCGATGCAGAACCACCCAGATCGCAACCCCGATAACCAAGAAGCAGAGAACAAGTTTAAGGACGCAAGCGAAGCTTACGAAGTACTGAGCGACCCCGACAAGCGTGCGCTCTATGACCAGTACGGCGAAGACGGACTGAGATCACAGGGCTACGGCGGTGTAGGTAATATCCACGATATCTTCAGCCAATTTGGGGATTTGTTTGGTTTTGGAGACCTATTTGGTGCACGCGGTGGCCCACAAAGAGGCGAACATTTGCGATACGACCTCGAAATCAACTTTGAGGAAGCCGTCAAGGGCGCAAAGCGTGACATCACTATACAGCGTATGGAGAAGTGCGAAACATGCAAGGGTTCTGGCGCAGCGGAAGGCTCCAAACGCATTAAGTGTAATAGCTGTGGTGGCGCTGGACGTGTTCAGATGCAGCAAGGCTTTTTTGCCGTTACGACGACATGCCCCCACTGCCGAGGAGAGGGGAGCCGTGTTGAGAATCCCTGTAAAACTTGTACTGGCAAGGGCATAATAGCCAAGGATCACGCCGTATCCGTCAAAATCCCTGCCGGCATCGACAACGGTTCTCGCCTAAGATTACGCGGTGAAGGCGGCGCTGGAACACAAAACGCACCATCGGGGGATTTGTACGTATACCTCACCGTAAAACCGCATAAAAAACTCAAACGCGAGGGTATTCACTTATTTATGGAAGAAAAAATACACGTCACCCAAGCGTTACTAGGCTGTGAACTCGTGGTGGAAACCCTTGATGGACCTGAAATCATCACTGTTCCCGAAGGGACACAACCCTACGATCGCCTTGTACTTAAAGGAAAAGGTGCACCCGAAATCGGAAGTGGTCGAAAAGGGGACCAAATTGTTATTCTGGACGTCGTTATTCCCAAGAAGCTTTCCAAATCTGAGCGTGAGCTGGTAGAGTCTTTGGCTAAGAGCCAGGGCGTAGGGTTTGCTCCCAAAAAAGGCTTCTTCGAAAAACTGTCTGAAAAGTTTGCCGACTAAGCTCGGATAACATTGAATATCCTTCTGGTATTTGCGAAAAAACCAAACTTTATACAGATTTCTTGCTAATTTTTAACGATAACTTGCCTTGCTCGTCGCAGCGTTCTAGCGCCGCAAGCAGGGCATTATTGGCCAGCGACTGCTAAAAGGCTAGCATGGGAATTCAACTCGGTACTGGCTCTGCCATGTCAGACATCAACATCACGCCGCTCGTCGACGTTATGCTGGTTCTACTCATTATATTTATGGTTGCTGCTCCCGTCATGGAGCGAGAGCGCGCGAAGCGTGATATCGAAGAGAACCGTGATAAGCAGCAGCGTTTAGTTGCGCTCAACTTGCCCGCGCTCGATAATTCGGGAAAAGCCCCAAGTAATGCAAAAACACTCGTCCTTAAGGTCTCGAACAGCTTAGAAGTTCGCTTAGAAGATAAAATAATAGCAGATTGTTCTAAGGCCAAAAATAGCGCCGACAAACGCGATTGGTTGCCTTGTTTCGATTCCATTGAGCGTGAAATGATAGCGCAAGAAGAAAACACGGCCGGCGGTGTGACTATCGATGCCGAAGCTACGGCACCCTTTGGCTTCGTCGTTGGAATAATGCACAGGCTCTACAAAGCTAAAATCGAAAAAGTCTCTATGTTTCCAAGACTGCAATAGCGTTAAAGAAGCGAGAAACCGCGCAGAGCTCTGAAATAAATACATAAGCTATATACTAAAGCGAAAACTACAAAGTAGAACTTAAGCCCTTGATTTCCATAAAAAATCTAGAAAGTTAAACTCAATTCTAAGTTCTGCACGCCTCAAAAGCTAAAATTGAATAACAAGGCCATCTTTCCTTCTTAAGCACTTTACTGCAAAAAGGCTTCATTTCGTTAAAATCTCGAAACTATGTTCGATAAAGTCACTACCATCATCAGTTTTGCTGTCTTTTGCATCTGCCTCTTCCTGCCCTGCACCAACTCGGCCGCGCCCCTAACGCTAGAAGAAGCCTACGCCTTGGCACAAAGCAACAGCCCGCAAATCAAGGCTCAGGACTATTCCGTTCAAGCCGCCCAAGCACAATTAAGCGAAGCGCGCTACTACTGGGCACCGAAATTTAAACTCAACTCTATGTTTGGCCCCATGCCCAAAGAGAAGGATATCGACTCCAGCATCGACGATATCTGGAGCAACATTACCGGTGAATGGGGCTTTACCACACGAAATTACCTCGAATTCTGGATGCCCCTCTTCACCTCTCTCAAAGTCTATAACACGCGCCAACTCGCCGAAATCGGACTGGACGTCGAAAAAATTCGCGTTCAAGGGGAGCGTTTAAAGGTGGATTACGATGTGGCAAGGGCTTTTTATGGGCTACAACTCGCTAACGCAGGTGAAGACGTCATCAAAGAGGCACTACAGTTAGTCGATCGGCTACAAAATGAATACGACAAACTCATGCAAGCTGGCAGCAGCAGCGTCAAAGAAACCGACCAATACCGAATAGAATTAGCCAAAGCTAAATTAGAGCAAATAAAAAACGAAATATACGCCTCAAAAGTGTACGCTATGCAAGCCTTGGGCGTTCACACCGGCCTTCCCCAGCCCATTGAAGTTAGCGAAATGGACTTCCAACTCGAAGAACTCAAACTCATCGAACAAGAGGAAGCCGTCGCCCTTGCGCGCCAACACAGAACAGAGCTAAAACTCCTTCATAAAGCAGAGCTAGCCGCCTTAAAACAAGCTAAAATCCAGTGGTTGCAGTGGTTTCCAGACCTCGTGCTCGCAGGAGAAGTTTACTATAAGTACAGCAACGCCGTGCCAAAATTAAGCGAAAAAAACTTTTTCTTAAACGACAACTACAACGGCGCAGGCTTTTTCGCCGGTTTTGTGCTTCGCTGGGAACTCGACCCCGTGTCGCAAGTCTTTAAAGTACGCCGCGCAGACGCACTCGCCCAACGCGCCATCTCCCAGCGCCAGCTCGCCATCGCAGGCATCGAACTCGAAGTCGTCAAGCAATACCAAGACACCGCCGCCGCACTCCAGAAGGTCGAAATCGTAAAAAACGCACGCCGCGCCGCCAAACGCTTTATGAGCCAAGAATTCGTCGACTACGACGCAGGACAGGGCAAAGCCAACGACGTCGTCGCCGCCATCACCGCCTACATCGAACTCCGCTCCGCCTACCTTCACGCCCTGCACGACTTCCGACTTGCCCTCCTCAAGCTCAAACTGACCTGCGGCGCCGCCCAAAGCGCCGATCTCCTGCAAGCCGAATGAATAAATGCCGAAGCCTAATCGTTCAATATTCGTAGACTTCAGCGGAAGTCTCCCACTTTGGCGTATTCATAAGGATAAAAGCGATGAAAATTCAAAAAACAAGCATAGCTAGAGCGCTGTTTTCATTTTTTGGGTGGGGGAAGTGTCCCCCTGCGTCGCAAAGCAGAGCTTTGCGCCTACCCCCTCAGCGGGGCTCAAACGCCGCCCCGCAACGCCCCGCTTTGTTGTCGGCAATACGTAAAAACAGCTTTTTAGTCATCGTATTTTTGCTCTCATTGTTCGTGTTTTCGCCAAACTTAATGGCAGAAGAAGTCAACAACACGGCAAAGAGCGAGGGCGAGAGCGTAATACTTCCCAAACCCATGGACTTCGCCAAAAGTACGTATAAAAAACTGCTCAAATTAAACGAAGAACCTCCATCAGAAGCGCGCAATGCGGCTATCATCAAACTCTCAGACGAACTGTTTGACTACAAGAAGATCGCAGCGAACACCTTGGGCGAAAAATGGGATGCCTTAGAAGAAAGCCAACAAAACGAGCTACACAGTTTGTTTAAGCAACTCTTAGAGCTTAACTACATTGATCGAATTAGCCAAAAAAACTTTAAACAAAATTATAAAATTGATTGGGATAAAGCTACAAAAAACAAAAACACCGCTATCGTAACGTGTTTTATACAACAAAAGGATGTCGAAACTGAATTAGATTTCCACCTCTATGCCAGCGATAAGCTATGGAAACTCAACAATATCCACATTGATGGTGTGAGCCTTACCAACACGTATTGGAAAAAGTACGGCAAGCACTACGATGAAAAAGGCTACGACGGGCTAGTCAAAGAGATGAAAGCGCAAATTGAAAAGCTAGAGAAAGCTAAAACAAAAAAATAAGAAGAACTGAGAGCTTTGCACGGGGGGAAACCCTTTTCTTTGTGCCAAAGAAAAGATGTTTCCCCCCCTACCCCGCTCCCCTTCAATCGCGACATGGATGTCAGCGATTGGTCGCGGCTGAGGCTGCGCGCGAAGCGGCCACAGCCTGGACGGCTGTGGCACTAAGAAAGCACTCTTTTAAGCGCTTTTCAAATAAAATGCCATTCTAACTTCACCTTACCTTATTTTATTAGCATTTTAGCTTATATTTCTCTACAAAATGTCTCATTTTGTTTAAAACTGTGTCGGATTTGTAAAATTAAATTCACTATTTCTAGCCGTGCAAAGGTCTCGAACTTTGTATGGGGGGAACATCTTTGCCCCCCTCTTGCTAGCAAGTTTGCGCGTCTTCGTTGGCTGCGCCACTTGTCGCGCTCCAGACATCTAGGCCGCTCCTTTGTCGCATTCTTTGCTTCCTAGTATTCGCATCAAACTTGCCAGCAAAAAAACTTCTGCTTACTGACTGAGCTCAAACTTGCCAACACTGCTTTGCCTTCCCATCTAAATATTGCTCTCATTTTGCTTAAGAATTGCGTCATTTTATGAAATTAAATTCGTTATTGGATTCATGCAAATCTCGAAAAGTATTATTCGGTGATTCCAGTAGTGCACCGAATGATAAACGAACCATCCCCAGCTCATTAGTGTTTTTGCGTTTAGGAAGCTCTCATTTACTGGTGAGACTCAGGCTCTAAGCCTCGCTGCGGAAGCTCGGATTCATTGGGGATACCGCTCCAAAGCTCGTCTAAGGGCTAACGCTCTTAGACTCCTCTTTTCTGTAGGGTATTGATTTTATTGAATTTATTTTTAAAACACGCCTGACTTTCGTTATTTTAATCAAAGGCAGCTTTGAAACCTAAGCCGACGCATTTTGCATGAATCAGAAACTCCTTAGCGCTCTATCTCTTAGCGTCATCAAAAAAGAGAGAAAACATTTTGAATTTCTCTCTTTTTTGCGCGTTTACTCTAATTCTGCCTAATTTTTTTTGAAAACGACAAAGTTGAATAGCAAAATTATTTTTTTTCATGAGCTTCAAAATATAAGAAACAATCAGTTTATTGCGTTTTCTTCTAATTTTATTGATTCCATAATTTTTTATTCATTTAATGCAGATCTTCGATAAAACTGCCTTATTTAACAGTATTTATGAAAATAGCTGCAAATTTATTTAATTTTATGCGATTTATTTGAATTTTCTCCTAAATTCAATTAAAAATTATTTTCTAGCTACTTGCCAAAAGTTCGAAATGCTTATATTTGTATATTGTGCGAATCAGCGCACATTCGAGAGTAACTTCGCTCTTAAAAACTATTAGGGAGATAAAATGGATTCTGTTGATAAGAAAATTTTGACCGAGCTTCAAAAAGATGGACGAATCAGCAATGTAGAGCTAGCCAAGGTTTGTAACCTGGCTCCTTCTTCGATGCTATCTCGCGTTCGCCGCATCGAAGAGAAAGGCATCATCAAGAGTTATCGTGCGATCTTATCCCCAAAGGCTATTGGTTTAAGCATCCAGGCCTTGGTGTTGATCAATTTAGATCAACACCAGACAGACTCACTTGAAATTTTTGAAGCTAAAGTAAAAGAAATTCCCGAGGTAATGGTCGGCTACCATGTCACAGGTCGTTTTGATTATGTGCTCCACATTGTGCTTCGCGACATCGATCACCTTGCCGAGCTCGTCAAAGAGACTCTTACAAAAATCCCTGGAATGGCCAATGAAGAGACGCTGCTTATCTTCTCTTCAGTGAAGGAAGACCATGGATATTCATTAGATTTAGTTTAATTTTAGCATAACGCTTGGCGTTATTTAGCCCGCAAGCGCTTTGCCTTACGGGCTTTTTCATATTTTAGTTAAGGATAACAATGAACTACGCGCACTACCTCGAACTTGCCTGCGAAGCGGCACACCGCGCGGGTGAAAACATCAAGCGGCTCTGGAACGTAGAGCGAGAAATTTCCATTAAATCAGACGAATCTCTGCTCACTCAAATTGATACCGAAAACGAACGCTTGCTCGTGGATTACTTTCAAAAACACAGCTCAGATATCGCTTTTTTGGGCGAAGAGACAGGCGCCCACGCACTCAAAAATTCGCAAGAAGCTTATTGGTGCGTCGACCCTGTTGATGGAACTACTAACCTAGCCCATCGCTTCGACTTCGTCTGTGTCTCTATAGCACTTGTCGTCGAAGGAAGCCCCAAAGTTGGCGTGGTCTACAACCCGATGCAGAATCAACTCTTCCATGCCGCCCAAGATCTTGGGGCAAAGCTCAATAATAAGCCTATTCGCGTCTCCCAAGAGTCTGATTTTAAGCGTAGCCTCCTTGCGACGGGCTTCCCCGTTGGCCCCTTCGCCAGTGGGACGCGTATCCCCAATATGAAGAACTTCCAACGCATTTCCATGCACTGCCACTCGGTGCGACGTCCAGGCAGTGCAGCCCTTGATTTAGCCTGTGTTGCTGCGGGTTTCTTCGATGGGTTTTGGGAAATCGGTCTCAAGGCTTGGGATACCCCCGCTGGTACTGTGCTCGTACGTGAAGCGGGTGGAGTCGTTACTGGTTTTGAAGGCGATGACTACGATCTACACAATCCCTACATCATCGCTAGCAACGGCCATATACACGAAGAGCTCCAATCCTACATTAAAAAATCGGACTAGAGCTCAAACAATGCTTTGAACTTATAACTTAGCGCTTAGTAATCTCCGTGAAACGCTTCCCAACCTTCTCCCAGTCGACAAGATTCCACCACGCATCGACGTATTCAGCACGTCGATTCTGGTATTTTAAGTAATAAGCGTGTTCCCAAACGTCGCAAACCAACAAAGGAACGCTAGACCTCACCGACGCATGCTGATGGTTCTCGGCGAAGCTAATCACTAGCTGTTTCGAGTACGGATCCCATGCCAAAACACCCCAACCAGAGCCCTCTGCCCCCACTGATACTGCCGTCATCTGTGATTTAAAGGCTTCGAATGAGCCAAAATCTTTGTTAATTTGGCTAGCCAGCTTTGCAGGAACCTTGCTGTCGCGCTTGGGTCCGAGCATTGACCAATAAAGCTCATGTAAAAAAGCGCCAGAGCCATGGAAGGCAAGATCGCGGCTTAGACCCTTGATTTGAGAATAATCACCCGATTGACGCGCTGCAATGAGAGCCTTCAAAACCTTGTTCCCACCGTTTACATAGCCAGCATGATGCTTGTCGTGGTGTAAGCGTACTGTTGCCTCATCAATATAGGGTTCCAAGGCGTCGTATCCATAAGGAAGTGGCGCTAGTTTAAACTCAGCAGGAGCGGCTGTGCTCACGCACTTCTCCCCCTTACAGTCTTTTTTAGAATCTTGCGCCACTGCATGCAGCGGAAACAGCGTACATAGCAAGAAAATAAGAAAAAAGTGTTTTTTCCGCATCATTCATTCACTCCTAGTATGAACCAACACCTGCCATAAAGCAGTACAATATCATCAGTTTTTGCCCTCTTATGGTCAAGCTATTGCTAACAAAAGATGTTTTTATTTGAGAGCTTTGCACGGGGGGAAACCCTTTTCTTTGTGCCAAAGAAAAGATGTTTCCCCCCGTACCCCCTTCCCCAAAGAAAGCACTCTTTTAAGCACTTTTCGAATAAAATGT
>Ga0265293_10002062_pt1 | contig 41786 bp, 31 predicted proteins | sample Munlanlewell138R_FD_192505 | JGI IMG/M metagenome (GOLD analysis project Ga0265293, IMG submission 192505) | Leachate microbial communities from a municipal landfill in Southern Ontario, Canada - Leachate well 138R | ecosystem: Engineered > Solid waste > Landfill > Unclassified | place: Canada...
CGTCAGCCAGCAGGCTGACATAGAAGCGTCAAAAAAACAGCGGAAACAACTTTTTCGTATGAATTCGCGGACTGGTTTTTAACCACAAAGGACGCAGAGAAGACGCAGAGGGCACAGAGAAAAGTTTATGCGTTTTCCAGCCTTTTCTTCTCGGTTATTTTCTTTAGGATCTCTTCCTGAATAGCTTTTGTCACCGGAACGTATTTGGAGAATTCCATCGAGTAGTTGGCGCGTCCGCTTGAGATGTTGCGCAGCGTGGTGGCATAGCCAAACATCTCCATCAGTGGCACGGTGCCGGTAAGTTTCTGCGATCCTTTGCGGTGGCGGCGCATCGATTCTATTTTGCCACGCCGCTTGTTGAGGTCGCCCACCACGTTGCCGATATAGTCGTCGGGAACGTTCACTTCCACGTGCATCACCGGCTCGAGCAACACGGGATCGGCTTTCATAAAACCATTGCGGAAAGCGATGGCAGCGCAAGTCTGGAAAGCCATATCCGACGAGTCGACAGGATGGAAGCTGCCGTCGAGCAGCACCACTTTTACGTCGATCACCGGATAGCCTGCCAGCACGCCTTTGACCAGTATCTTGCGGATACCTTTATTGACGGAAGGAATATATTCGCCGGGAATCACGCCGCCTTTGATGTAATCGACAAATTCGTAACCTTTGTCTTCGTTGGGTTCCAGACGGATGACGGTGTGAGCAAACTGCCCTCTGCCCCCCGTTTGCTTGGCGTGCTTGTAGTTACTCACCGTTTCGGTGGTGATGGTTTCGCGATAAGCCACCGATGGCTCACCAACTTCTACCTGTAATCCAAAATCATCTTTTATGCGATCGACGATGATTTCGAGGTGCAGCTCGCCCATGCCCGAGATTATGGTCTCGTCGGTTTCGTCGTCGTAGCGGGCATGAAACGACGGGTCTTCGTTGGAGAGTTTGGCCAGCGCTTCGCCAAGTTTGCTTTGGTCTTTGTGTTTTGCAGGCGATATCTTCAATTCTATTACCGAGGGTGGCACATGTATCGATTCGAGCAGCAGTGGCACATCTTTGTCGCAAAGCGTGTCGCCTGTTTTGCTGAGCTTAAGTCCGACCAAAGCCACAATCTCGCCGGGTAAGGCCTGTGCGACTTCTTCGCGGTCTTTGGCGCGAATTTTCAAAATCCTGCCGATGCGTTCAGTTTTGCCTTTGGTAGCGTTGAGTACCTGCATGCCGCTTTCGAGGCGCCCGGAGAAAACGCGCACAAAAGTTTGTTGTCCCACATAGGGGTCGTTGATGAGTTTGAAAACAAGCGCCGAAAAAGGCTCTTTGGCCGACGGAGCGCGTGTATGCGATTTGGAATGGTCATCTACGTCCATGCCCACCACAGCGCCCACATCAATGGGCGAAGGCAGATAATCAACCACGGCGTCGAGCAGCAACTGGATGCCTTTATTTTTGTAGGCTGCACCGGCAAACACCGGCGTTATCACCAGCTTGAGCGCGGCGGCACGGGCAGCCCTTTGCAGCAGTGCATCGGGTATTTCCTGCTCCTCAAGGTATAGCTCGGTGACCTCCTCGTCGAAGTCGGCAACTTTTTCTATCAGCAGGGTACGTGCTTCGCGCGCTGCCTCAACGTATTGCGCCGGGATATCGGTCTCGTTTCGTTTTGATTCATCAAAAATATATGCTTTCTGCGTGATGACATCGATGAGGCCAGTAAAATCTTCTTCGCTGCCTATGGGCAGATGAAAAGGCACCGCGTTGGCATCCAGAAATTCGTTCATCTGTTTCACCACATCGTAAAAGTCGGCGCCGGTGCGGTCCATTTTATTAATAAAAGCGATGCGTGGCACGCGGTAGCGGTCGGCCTGGTTCCATACGGTTTCGCTTTGCGGCTCTACACCACCTACGGCGCAAAACACCGCTATCATGCCGTCGATGACGCGCAGCGAGCGCTCCACCTCGATGGTAAAATCGACGTGCCCCGGCGTGTCGATGATGTTGATGTTGGAATCTTTCCAGTGGCACGAGATGGCCGCCGAAGCGATGGTGATGCCACGTTCCTGCTCCTGCTTCATAAAATCCATGGTGGCCTGACCGTCGTGCGTTTCGCCAAGCTTGCGGGTAGCGCCCGTAAAAAAAAGGATGCGTTCTGTAACAGTGGTTTTTCCGGCATCGATGTGTGCTGCGATACCGATATTTCTTAGTTTAGATAATGTCATGATGTTTATTAAATATCAGGTAATTTTTCATTAATAGGCTATGAATCAAACGGATTAAACATTTCACCTAAAAATGGCGGCAAAAGTAACCTTTAATAATAACCCGGTGATGTTAAGATTATGTAACCATTGAACTAGTAAGCCTATTCATCAAGAAAAATAAAGCGCTGGTCGCCGGCCGGGTAAAGCATCCTGCTGTCGTGGTCGTAGTGTAGCCAAGAGCGCAGCGTTTGGTTGGGGGGAAGGTTTCGCAGGATGTAATAATTCATCAGATAATCAAAAATGTAGCCGGCGTAGGTGGCGCCAGCTTCTGTGGCCAGCGTGTAAATGTTGTCCGTCTCCAGCGCGAAAAGGTTGTAACGAAAGGTAACCTCGCCGGTGAAAATATTGTTGGCAAAGCGACCATCAAGCTCATCAGTAAAATAATGACTTGCATATAGCAGGTCAGAAGTTTCCTGTTGATTGTTCACTTTTACAATTTCAAACCAACTGTTGAGACCGGCCTTTTGTAATTCGAAATCCTCATAGTAAACTATTGAATCCTCAAAAACCTCCTCGGCACGATATGGCATCAGGCTCTCTTCGAGTTCGAGCTGCACCAGGCTCACCTGCCAGGCGTGGCCATGTGCAGTGAGAAAATCCGGTAGCCGTTGCTGGTTCATCGCTTCGATACCATATTCCTCCAGCGTTTGCATCAGGCTGGTGGTGTAGTTTTGGATGAGGATGCTGTCGGTGATGTGTTGCAGGAAAAGGCTGCTGTCGTAGAGAAGCTGCTGTTGTGCCTCAGCGCTTAATTTATCAAAACCATCAACAGCATAATCTTTCAGGTTTGTTTTAAAAAGATAATCCGGCTCAATGATCATTACCGTCAGGCTGTCGCGGTGCTTGAGGAAATCGTTGGCCAGCTTGCGTTCGATGCTGCACCCCGACATTAGCGCAAGCGTGAACGTTAGCAGGAGAAGGAAGGTGAATCGTTGGTTCAATGAGATGATGTATGTTATTAATTTTTGCAATATCTGCTAAAAAACAGTGGCTAAGCCTAAAAGGTTTAAAAACCTGTGATCGACTTAGCCACCCTAAACATATGAAAACAAAATATTACCCAGTCGGCTAACGGCTTTCCCGAATTCTTTATTGTAGCATCCGGTGCTCCTTTTCACGCTTACAAAAGCTATCCGTAGCTTCGGGTGGCATCCGCTGTTTCGTTTTCGTTCGGCAATTTAGCGAAAGCGAGTACTAATTTTCAATAATCAATGTCTCTATTCTTTATCGGCTGTGTCGTCTTTTGCCAGCACCGCCTGGCCGAAAGCTTTTCCAAAAGCTATGGCGCGTTCGCTATCCTGCTGGTTGGGGGTAAATTTTACAAACATCTCTTCATCAAAAACTGATAGTTTCAGGTTTTCCAGGTTGGTACGGATTATCTTTTTGGCTTCGCCGCTCCAGCCGAAGGAGCCAAATCCTGCAGCAGGTTTTCCTTTGTCGCGGATGGGGTTGATCAGCGCAAAGCATTTGTAGATGGGCAGCAGGATGTTTTGGTTGATGGTGGGCGAGCCGATGAGGTAAGCCGAGGCGTGCGCGATGTTCTGTTCTACCTCGCCCAGCGGCGCCAGCTCTATGTCGAGCACATGCGCCTCGATGTTGCCGGCCTGGCGCACACCCTCCGCGAGCATATTGGCTACTTGTCCCGTTTTTTGATAAGCGCTCACATAAGGAATAAAAACAACAGGCGTGACCGGTTTCTTCATAGCCTCTTCAGCATATTGACGCGACAGCTCCACAATTTTTTTCCAGTCGCGTCGCAACACCGGACCATGACCTGTGGCAATCATGCTGATGGGCAGCTCCTTGATTTTATCGATGGCTTTGAGCATGAACTTGCTGTAAGGCGCCAGGATGACATCGAAATAATATTTGAACGATTCTTCGTAGGCGTGGCGCTCGGTGACCTCGTCGTCGAAAAGATGCGCGCTGCTAAAGTGAGCGCCAAAGCTGTCGCAGGTAAAAAGCACCTTGTCTTCTTCGAGCCACGTGAACATGGTGTCGGGCCAGTGCAGGTTGGGCGCGCTGATAAAACGCAGCGTTTTGTTGCCCAGATCGAGCGTGTCGCCGTCTTTCACCGCGAGATTTTTAAAATCCATTTTCATTAGTTCGCGCAGGTAGCGGATGGCGTTGCCGGTGCCTACCACTGTGGCATTGGGGGCAATGCTTAGCAGGTTTTTCAGGTTGCCCGTGTGGTCGGGTTCGGTGTGATTAACGATGATGTACTGCAGGTCGGCAGGGTTGCACAGCTCCTGAATCTTCGCCAGATACTCTTCCCAAAAATTCTCTTTGGTGGCTTCTACGATCGTTTTCTTGTCGGCGTCGATGAAGTAGCTGTTGTAGGTGGTGCCGTATTTGGTTTCCATTACCACGTCGAAAGTGGCCAGATCAGGGTCTTTCACACCAATCCATTTCACATCGGGGGTAAGGTTGATAATTTCGTTTTTCATATTAATAGTTTGCGTTTATCGAAATAAAAAATAAGCCTGCAAAAATAACAAGGAATGAAGGATGGCGCGTTATTAAAATCCGAACAAAAACCTACAGTGTCGCGGAGCTATTATAGAATTACATTTTAAGGATTTGAGAAATAAATTTTTAATGAAACGAATTCGTTATTAAGTATCTTGAAAAAGAAGTTTTTTATTAATTTTTCAGAGATCAGAAATTAAATAAAAGGATGTGTGCCTTTTGAGAAACACCACCGGAAACTGTGCGGCAGCGCGCTGAAGCGCATGTTCGATATTACGTTTGAGATATTTCATTGTACCAATTCGTTAGTCGATTGATGAATTGGTACAAAGATAGGATTATTAAACCTATTTGATAATGATAAGCTTCTGGAAATAATCATGAGACATACCTTGCAAATAGCAATGATAAAAACCAGTGGGGAGGCAGCTTAAATCTATTGGCTGGCGGAGATCAACATTTTTTCGCTGTTGCACAGTTTCGCCGGAATTATTAATTATCAAAACATTGAAAAATTCGTGATTGTGAAAAGGAAAATTTGAAAAATGAATAATTCCGGAAGAGGGATTCGGATAAAGTTTTATTTCATCAGCACGACATTCAGCAGTTGAAGTCAATTGGTCGTAATAGTAGTAACCAATATCCGCAATCGTTTCATCAGGATCATAGGGAGAATTTGGGTTTCCGGCGTCAATGCAGGGCGATCCATACTGAATATGATAATCCATATTTGTGGTATCGACATACAAAGGGTCTTCACTTAAGTTACCTTCCACGCCAGATTGGTTTGAAATAATTCCTGTCCAATCGTTTCCATTGTTGTTCCAATGGTTACAATGATTAAACAAAGGCATAGGGAAGCAGGAATCGTAGTGATGAAAAACGTTAAGGGTATAGTTATTTGTAATGAGTGTATTTTCGACTATTGCGCCACCTTCAGGAGGCGTTGAGCCCCATGGATGGCTGTATGTAAATACCGAACTATACCACGTGTCATTAAGATAATTATTGGTAATTGTACAGCCAACGACTTTGGTGTTTCTGTCAAAGGATATTATCGCTCCGTTATACATAGCTGTGGTGTTATGATAAAAAAGGCACTTCTCGATTAAAACATTATTCCCTACCACCTCAATGCAAGGATTGAATTCAGCGGTATTGAAATAAAATTTACAATTTCTTAGAATAAGATTATCAGCATAGAATGCATGAAAAACAGAATGGCCTCCCCGATTGTGGCGAAAAATTACATTCTCGAATAACGGAGCAGCATATTCGATAAAAACTGCAGCACCTGCACAACCAGGGCAAGCCATCAGAGTAGAACCATAAGCGATTGTAATATCTTTTATTTTGGTTGTCGAATCCTCACCGTTGCTCATTATAAATCCCCGACGTTGAACCACATTGAATGTCCCTTCGCAGTCGATCACACAATTTTCTGCCATTGAGCTTTCCGATGCAACCACAATTGCCTTGCCCAGCGTATTGATGTCTCTGTTTCCGATGCCCCTGTATGTACCGTCTGCCAGCAAAACGACGTCGCCATTGGTAGCGTTATCTATTGCATCCTGAATAGTTGGCCAAAGACCAGTACCATCCGGTTGTACCGTCAATGTATCAGCATGCGTAGCTAAAGGAGATAGAGAAAAGAATAGCAAAAGCCAATATATTTTTTTCATAATGATGCTTGTTTTGTTAAAACACTGATTTTTATCTGCCTGTCTTGTCGCAAAACTACAGATTTAAAATTTGAATCAAAATAAAAAGAAGTCTCAATCAAACAGCGACATCTGCGCCTGTCCCCCCGCATCTTTCTCTTTTTTATGCTGCGGCTGATCTGGCTTTGTTTTGCCCGAAGTTTTTCGTGGTAATGGCGGCGGTGGAGTGGGAGTGATCTCCGCTTTTTCTGGTTTCACTTTGGTTTTTTCAATCCCGGCAGGGGCAATGTTTTCGTGTTGTTCCGGCTGCTCTACTTCCTGTTTTTCCATATCTTCCGGTTCATCGTCAGCAGGCAATGGCTCCAGCCATTTTACTTTTTTCACAGCCAGATTCGTCAGGCGTTTGCCTTTGGCTTTGTAGCTTTTCTCACCAATAAACTCCTCGGCGACAATTACCAGGTCTTCGGCCTGCTTTTCGTTTTTCTTTTCATCCATCATCACCTGAAGCACAGGGCGCTGGCGGGTGGTAACGGTGATAAGTTTCGACTGGGGATGCTCTGAGATAAACCGTGTTTTTTTATCAGTTTCCTCTGCTTTAAATCGTTTGATGTACCACAGGTTTTGGTTTCCATCCAGATAAACTGCGGTGATAATGGTGTCGGGGTCGTATTTTTCGAGGTGCAGCAGGTCTTCATCAAAATGCGCTGAGAGGTCGAAGCCGATGAGGCGGTAGTCGCCCGATTGCATCAGCGCCAGTATTTTGTTGTCGCCTTCAAAGGCGCCCACGAAGTTGCCGCGCTGGTCGTTGTTGAGTCGTTTCACGCTGGGGTCGAACCACACGTCGATGGCGCCCAGGGTAGAGATGCCTTCCTCTTTTTTTACGATTTTTCGGATGAAATGTTTGCTAAGTGTGTTGCCTTTAGATCCGCGCCCTTTGATGGCCAGCGTGCTGAAGTCGTAGTCGAAGGCGGTGATTTTCAGGCGTGGCTTGGGGCGCAGATTGATGCGTACTATTTCTGCCTCACCGTTGGGGTTGGCCGAGAAATAAAGCACACGGGTTCCCTCGGTGCCCCGTGTGAGGTTGTAATCTTTGTCGCGCGTAACTCCTACCACTGCAAAACGCTTCACATAATTGTTGCCGCCACGTCCGTCGCGGTAAATCATGTTGTAGATGGTGCGCTCGTCGTTGCGTTTGAAGACTTCGATGTGGATCACATTTTTGCCGGTAAAAAACTTCTCGCTTGCGCGGGTGACCATAAAAGTGCCGTCGTCGCGAAAGAAGATGATGTCGTCGATGTCGGAGCAATCGCAAACGAATTCGTCTTTTTTCAAGCTTGTCCCTGCAAAGCCCTCCTCGCGGTTGATGTAGAGTTTGGCATTGGCCACAGCTACCAGCGAAGCCTCAATGGTGTCGAAGCTGCGGATTTCGGTGCGCCGTTCGCGGTCTTTGCCATATTTCTTGCGTATCTGTCTGAAATAATTGATGGCATAATCGATGAGGTTGTCCAAATGATTTTGCACCTCTTCCAGGTTGGTCTCGATGTTACGAATTTGTTCATCGGCTTTGAAAGCATTGTATTTGGAGATGCGTTTGATTTTTATCTCCGTCAGGCGGATGATGTCGTCGCGGGTGATGGCGCGTTTAAATAGTTTTTTAAAGGGTTCCAATCCGCTGTCGATGGTTGTGATGACGGCTTCCCAGGTCTCGCTCTCCTCAATGTCGCGATAGATGCGTTCCTGAATAAAAATCTTTTCGAGCGAGGCAAAGTGCCATTGTTCTTCCAGCTCCTCACGTTGTATCTCAAGCTCTCTGCGCAGCAGGCGCACGGTATCGTCGGTGGAAATTCGCAGAATCTCATCTACACCCATAAAATGGGGTTTGCCCTTATAGATCACGCAGGAGTTGGGCGACACCGACACTTCACAATTTGTGAAAGCATACAGCGCATCGATGGTTTGGTCGGGCGAAACACCTGGCACCAGTTGTATCTGTATCTCCACCTGGTCGGAAGTGTTGTCGTCGATTTTTTTGATTTTAATCTTTCCCTTGTCGTTGGCAGCAACTATCGATTCGATGAGGCTGGTGGTAGTTGTGCCAAACGGAATCTCGGTGATGGTGAGCGCTTTCTTGTCGGTTTGTTGAATTTTGGCGCGTATTCTTATCTTGCCACCACGCAGCCCGTTGTTGTATTTCGAAAAGTCGGCCATGCCACCGCTGAGAAAGTCGGGGAGGATTTCAAACTCTTTGCCCTGCAAATAACGGATGGAGGCTTCGATGAGTTCGTTGAAGTTGTGTGGGACGATCTTGGAGGCAAGCCCTACCGCGATGCCTTCGACGCCTTGTGCCAGCAGCAGCGGAAATTTTACGGGCAGCGCCACCGGTTCTTTGTTGCGCCCGTCGTACGAATCGCGCCACTCGGTAGTTTTAGGATTAAAAACTACTTCCAGAGCAAACTTCGACAGGCGGGCTTCGATGTAGCGTGGCGCTGCTGCGCTGTCGCCGGTGAGGGTGTTGCCCCAGTTTCCCTGTGTGTCGATGAGCAGCTCTTTCTGCCCCAGTTGCACCAGCGCGTCGCCGATAGAGGCGTCGCCGTGCGGGTGGTACTTCATGGTTTGCCCGATGATGTTGGCCACTTTGTTGTAGCGGCCATCGTCCATCTCGCGCATGGCGTGCAGTATGCGGCGGTGCACCGGTTTCAGGCCATCCAGCACATCAGGTACGGCGCGCTCCAGAATTACATACGAGGCGTAGTCCAAAAACCAGCTCTGGTACATGCCCTCCAGCGCAATAGTTTTGTAAGTGCTTTCGCTCCCGCTGCCGGCGTCCAAGCCATGACCAACGGGAAGCTGCGGCTCTTCCTGATGTTTGTTGTGATTTTGATCTGATTCCATTTGGTATACGCTGCACATTCAGCGCCTTGCTTTTTGGTTTTTTTGTAATGAACCTGCAAATTGAAGCATTATGATCGAGATAACGACCATTTTTTTATTAACGATTTATTACCAGCAGGCTGTGAAGACGAATTTGTGTTTGCCAATATAGGCCGGGGTTTTCACTGTACAAATTTCAAACGACCGCAAAGGTTGTTGTCTTAAAATACAGACTTACCTGCGCAGCCACGTCTGGAAACGGTAGCTAAAACTTCCGTCGTCCATTGCTACAGGCTCCGATTGCTCCGTCAGTTCCCACACTGTCGGGTCGATGGTTGGGAAAAAGGTGTCGCCGTCAAAATCTGTGTCCACTTGCGTGATGTAGAGTTTTTCGGCCAACGGCATAAATTGGTGGTAAATGGAGGCGCCGCCCATCACAAAGCACTCTTCCTCTGCGCTGCACATTGCAGCCGCTTCGTCGATGGAATGCACCATCCTGCATCCGTCGAAACTCTCTTCCGGTTGGTCGGTAATGACGATGTTGGTGCGGTTGGGCAACGGATAGCGGGGTAGCGAGAGCAACGTGTTGCGCCCCATGATCACTTTGTGCCCGGAGGTGAGGCGCTTGAATCGTTTCAAATCTTCGGAGATGTGCCACAGCAATTGGTTGTCCTTGCCAATGGCGTTATTTTTTGCTATTGCAACGATAATCGAAATCATATTTTTTAATTTTTAAAAACTAATCTGTAATTTTTCTGCCTGTTCTCAATTAGACGCAGGTCTCCCGCTTGGTGGCGGGGCAGGCTGTGCGTCTCTACACCGAAATGTCCGCCTTGATGTGCGGGTGTGCGGTATAATCTGTCAATTGAATATCTTCAAAATTGAAATCAAAAATGTTAGTGATTTTGCTGTTCAGCTCTAGCTTTGGCAACGGATGAGGCGTGCGGGTCAGTTGCAGTTTTGCCTGGTCGATGTGGTTGAGATAAATGTGCGCGTCGCCAAAGGTGTGGACAAAAGTGCCGGGTTTGAGGCCAGTTACCTGGGCCATCATCGTCAGCAGCAGCGCGTAGGAAGCGATATTAAAAGGTACGCCCAGGAACACATCGGCGCTGCGCTGGTACATCTGGCACGAGAGCTCCCCATTGGCCACATAAAACTGAAACAGGATGTGGCACGGCGGCAGGGCCATGTTGTGCAGGTCACCAACATTCCAGGCGCTCACCAGATGGCGGCGCGAGTCGGGATTGCTCTTTATGGATGCTGTTACACGCGCAATCTGATCGATCGAAGAACCGTCGGGCGCGGGCCAACTGCGCCATTGGTAGCCGTAGATGTGGCCCAGGTCGCCATTTTCGTTAGCCCATTCATCCCAAATTGTTACGCGGTGGTCGTTGAGGTAGCGGATGTTGGTGTCGCCACGCAAAAACCAAAGCAGCTCATAGATAATCGAACGCAGGTGTAGCTTTTTGGTGGTAACCAGCGGAAAGCCCGCCGACAGATCGAAACGCATCTGGTAGCCGAAAACGCTCAGCGTCCCGGTGCCGGTGCGGTCATCTTTGCGTGTGCCGTTGGTGAGGATGTGATCGAGTAGGTCGAGATATTGTTTCATCGGGTGATTGGGGTTTTAATATTAAAATCCACTACTGACCGATTAAATTGATAGTGTTAGTTTTAGATTCTTCACTTCACTTCCCCGAAAAAACGGGGCAGGCTGTTTCGTTCAGAATGACAGTTGTTTAGGGGCGTAGGTGAGGGGTGGGTGGTGGATTCGCCGCCACCCACCCCTCACCCCCACAAATACACGAAAAACCTTGTCATTCTGAGCGTAGCGAAGAATCTATAATTTTTAGTCGGTCAGTATTGATTAAAATCTATTTGTAGCTTGTTTTATAGTCATTTGGGATTTATTGGTAAAAGTCTTCATTATTAATAAATAATGCAATGCTTCCGGAGCGATCATACTGCTCGTGCGGCTTGCACTTTCCGCATCACACGCATCAGGTTGCCGCCCCAGATTTTTTCGATTTCCTCTGCCGAGTATCCCCGTCGCAGCAGCTCGGCGGTAATGTTGTGCATCTCTGAGGCGTCGTAGCAGCCCGTAACGCCGCCCCCGCCGTCGAAGTCGGTGCCGATGCCCACATGGTCGATGCCGGCCACCCTTACAATATGATCGATATGATCGACATAATCGGAGAGTGTGGCCAGATTGGGCGGGAAATTCTTGTTGACGGCGTACCATTCGCCGCGGGCTTCGTTCATCAGTTCGTCGGTAAGGCCGTCGAAGTGGTTGTATTTTTTGCGTAAAGCGTTTTGTGCCGAATCGCGTTGTGCGTTGGGAGGCATGGTCTTCACATAGTCGCTCAGGATGCAAACCTGCACCACGCCGCCATTTTGTGCCAGTTTCAGCAGCAAGCTGTCCGACAGGTTGCGCGGATGATCGCAGATAGCGCGCGCCGAAGAGTGCGACGCGATCACCGGCTGCGACGAAACTTTGAGGACGTCACAGAAACTGCTGTCGGAGATGTGCGACACGTCTATCATCATACCCCGTCGGTTCATCTCTTGCACCACCTGACGGCCAAATTCGCTCAGGCCGTGGTGTTCGGTAGTGTCGGTGGAGGAGTCGCAGATGTCGTTGTTGCGGGTGTGGCACAGCGTGATGTAGCGTGCGCCGCGGTTGTAAAAATGCCCGATCTGCGCCAGGTCGTTGCCGATGGCATAGCCGTTCTCGATGCCGAGGAAGATTGCTTTTTTGCCTTCATCCTTCAGTCGCAGCGCCTCCTCGGGCGAAGTAGTAATGGCGGCCAGCTCCGGTATGCGTTGCAGCTGGGCATCTATCGAGTCGAAGATGCGGTTGGCCTGGTCGATGGCTTTTTGGTTGGCTTCGGGGGTGCGTGCCTCCTGCCCCAGAAAGACGGCAAAAAAAATGGCATCCAGGCCGCCTTCAGTCATCCGCGGCAAATCTACTTTGCTGCCGTGGGTTTTGGCATCGTGGCGTTGGCTCAGGTCGTAGTCGCCGCGCAAAAGCCACAAGGGTGTGTCGGTGTGCGAATCGACGGTAAAAATCTTCGCCTGCACTTTTACCGCTTCGGCCATTTTATCGGTATTGGCAGCAGGCTGGTTGCAACTGCTTGCCAGCAGCATTATTGTTGCTACAACCAGCACCATAAAGCCCGACTTTTCGGTGTTTATCATTAATTTAATCATCAGAAAACTATTAAAAAAACATCGCCAAAAGTAGCAACTTTTTTGGGTGGTAGGGATGGGAGTGATTTAGAAAACCTTGCCGATTGTTTTCTTACTGTTAAAAAAAAACAGGAGAGAGCAGGTTATCTATTGATGAGATTTTACATCAAAACGGAAGATTGGAATCCGCATTTTAAAAGACAACAAAAAAATAAATTCCCAAAATCCGAAAAATCAAGTATTTAAACGCTCGTAAGGTGTGCGTTGCCATAATTCGTGGCGGGAGCAGTTTGGATATTTTTTCAGAAAAGTGTATCTTCGCGCCGAACTTTTTGCCGGGGGTACAGCAGAAGAAAGTGTAAAGCCGCCAGTGGCGCGCATAGAAATCGATACTACCCATGGCTCATTTCTTACCGGGCGCTCCGGGTGCCTGCCATGCCAGATACCTCCGCATGTATTATTTCAAAAATCAAACTTCGATGATCAATACCAACAATCCACGCGAATCGATAGGGATGAAAGCCCAACGAGTGTTGCAACGCCTGCTTAGTGAACACCCGGCAATTGGCGCCATCTTCAGCCAGGCATTATCGCCCGACGAGGCAGCACAGGCCCTGCGCCGGCACGCTTACGAGTTTCTTAGCAACCGCAAGATAGCACTGGCTTTTTTCAATCGGGAGGAAACTTCCCGACAGGCATATCGAAAGCTTACCTGGCGCGACTTTGGCGCCACACGTATCCTCGATTATATCGACAACACCGGACGCCGGTTCGAGGATCTGAATCTCCACGGCGACGCTATTGTCAACCGACCATTCGACCCACTGTGGCAGGCCGTTAAAAATGGCCGTGGCGGCGGCAGCGAAGACTATTTCAGAGATATGCTTCAGCTCTTTCGCCAATATAATGGAACCGCCCAACGGCAGCTTCCCGAAAAAGATACCCTCGAAATGTGGATGGAACGCCATCCATCAGGGCTTGATAAAGAAATGATCCAGATGCGACGCCAAAACCGCAAGCGTATTCTGCGCGTTATCATCAGCAGGATAGAGCAGGGGTTGGTGAAAAGTGAGCGCTACAAATTTGACGAAGGCATGAGTGCCGACGAAAAGATGGAACGTGCGTTGCAATGGTGGGATACCAGCCATTTCCACCTAAAGTTTGCTGTCCGCACGCCCGAACTGCTCAACGAGATGCTCGACCACTCCCTCGACGCTGCCACCATGAAGACATTGCGACAAGCACAGCAGGGCGGGATTCCCATCTTTGTCAATCCTTATTATCTCTCGTTGCTCAATGTGGATATATCGGGTTTCGCCGCCGGCACCGATCAGGTGATTCGCGATTACGTTTTTGTAAGCCGGGATTTGATAGATGAGTTTGGACATATCGTGGCCTGGGAAAAAGAGGACATTGTGCAACCCGGCGAGCCTAATGCTGCCGGCTGGTTGCTGCCATCGCGACACAATATCCACCGTCGCTATCCCGAAGTGGCGATACTTATCCCCGACACAGTGGGGCGCGCCTGTGGCGGATTGTGTGTTTCGTGCCAGCGCATGTACGACTTCCAGAGTGGCCACCTCAACTTCGACCTCGACAAGCTGAAGCCTAAAGAAAAATGGCCGGAGAAGCTGCGTGGTCTGCTCGATTATTTTGAAAACGATGCACAACTGCGCGACATCCTCATCACCGGCGGCGATGCCCTGATGAGCGCCGACAAAAGTATCAGGCTGCTGCTCGACAGCGTTTATGAAATGGCTTGTCGCAAAATAGAAGCAAACAAAAAGCGTCCGCAGGGCGAAAAGTACGCCGAGATGATGCGCATCCGCCTGGGCACGCGCCTGCCGATATACATACCGCAACGCATCACCCCTGAGATTACCGCCATCCTCGCCGATTTCAAAGCCAAAGCCTCACGCATCGGCTTTACGCAATTTGTAATACAAACACATTTTGTAAGCGCCATGGAGATAACGCCCGAAGTACGGCAAGCCATTTCCCGTCTGCTCTCGGCAGGCTGGATTGTTACCAACCAACAGGTGTTTACCACAGCGGCCTCTGTGCGTGGACATACCTCCAAGCTGCGCAAAACCCTCAACGACATTGGCGTGCTTACTTATTACACCTTTACAGTAAAAGGTTTCCAGGAAAACAAATACAATTTCGCCACCAACGCCCGCGCCGTGCAGGAACAAATAGAGGAGAAGAGGTTTGGCGAAATACCTTTTGAATATTATGATGTAATCGCCGATTTTCCGTTGCAGGCCGAGCAGATGGTGAGCAAAATAAATGAGCTGCGGCGTCAGGAGGATCTGCCTTTTTTGAGCACCGACCGCAACGTGCTCAACATGCCCGGAGTAGGCAAAAGCCTGCGGTTCCGCACCATCGGCATTACCCCCGACGGACGCCGTATCCTGGAGTTCGACCACGACAAAAACCGCCGCCACAGTCCCATCATCCATCAGATGGGGCGCGTAGTAATCATCGAGAGCAAATCGATGTGGCAATATCTGCAGCAGCTCGAGGCGCTTGGCGAAGACCTCACCGAATACGAAAACCTCTGGGGGTATAGCCTCGGCATCACCGAACAGCGCATCCCTGTGTACGAATACCCAAAATATGATTTTGGTATCACAGAGCAATTTACCAATTTCGACATCAGCAAGGGTCAGTAAAAAATACGATCTTCGTAGGACATTGTAAAAACAAAAAATTAGCATCATGATAACTTTTAACAATTACGAACACCCGTACGAATCCATTACCGAAAGGGCTTCTGCCATTACCAACAAAACAATTGCGGGCGCCGGGCGCACAGAAGCGCTTCGCACTATCCTTAGCTGCATCGATCTTACCTCGCTGGAAGGCACCGATACCGGCGTTAAAATTTTTTCGATGTGCGAACATGCACACAGCTTTTCACAGCAAAATTCCGGGCTTCCTGATGTTGCCGCGGTTTGTTTTTATCTGCCTTTTGTGGCGCAGGCACGTAAACAGCTCGAAGGTACAGGCGTAAAAGTGGCAACAGTAGCAGGGGCTTTTCCGCACGGGCAGGCGCCCACAGAAATAAAGCGAGCCGAGGTGGAGTATGCCGTAAAAGCCGGCGCCCACGAAATAGACGTGGTGATAGCCCGCGGCTACATGCTGGCCAACAAGTGCAATGAGATGCAGGTGCAGCTCGAAGCCATGCGTGCGGCAGCCGGCAACACCACCCTCAAAGTAATCCTGGAAACAGGCGAGCTGGAGACGGTGTACAAAATTCGCCGCGCCAGCGAAATGGCCCTCAACGCCGGCGCCGACTTCCTGAAAACTTCCACCGGAAAAACCAAACCGGCGGCCACACCCCAGGCCTTGCTCATCATGCTCGACACCATCAAAGAGTTTTATGAAAAAACCGGTAAAATGGTTGGAATTAAACCTTCGGGCGGCATTGCCGAACCCGACGACGCCATCAAATATTACCTGTTGGTAAAAGAGATACTGGGCGACGCCTGGCTCAACAAAAAGTATTTCCGCATTGGTGCCAGCCGCCTCGCTGACAAAGTAGCTTCAGAGATTAGAGGGTAGAGAAAATTATGATTTTTAAAAATAAAAAACAATGCTTGCCAACGACGATAAAAACACTGAGCCGGATGTGCCGGTGCAACCGGAAGAAATCATTCAAAGCATCGACAACTATGGCCCGGAAGGCTTTGAGATAAACCTTCATCACCAATCCGGAAAATTTACGGCAGCCAGCGCACGGAAGGGTGTGCTCAACACACACGGCCTGATCTCCCCGAAAGCTGCTCAGGGTTTTGATTACTTAAACGATCGTTCGCGCCTTGTACGTCCATTGCAACGGCGCCATGGCGAGCTGGAGGAAGTGTCGTGGGAGGAGGCTTTTCGCATCATAACCCAACGCATCCGCACTGTCGATGCCGACCAAAATGCTTTTTATGCCGGCGCCCGTCTTACCTGCGAAGAAATTTACATGGTACAGAAACTGGCGCGCGCCGGCGCGCGTACCAACAACGTCAACTGTTTTCATTACATGGGCCGGGGCATTGGCTATGGTCACAACGCCAGCCATAGCGCGCCGCTGAGCGCCATCGATACCGCCAGTCACATCTTCATCGTGGGCAGCACGCTCCTTAAAGATCATCCGCTGATCGATCAACTTATTGCCGAAAGGCGCAACAAGAAAAACCTCTCGGTGCAGTTCGTTACCACCGCGCCTGATTTGTCGCACAGCAAAATTGCCGACCATATTATTACCATCAAAAGCTCCTACTGGTTTTTGCGTGCAACAAATTATTTTCTCCTTTCGGGACATATGCTCGATGAGGAGCGGTTGCGGCAAAAGATTGAAAACTATGACGAATACAAAGCTGCTGTGATGGAGCAGGATTTTGATGAGCTTTTCGCGAAAGCGGGCAACTGCTGCATTGATCAGTTGGCCGCTTTCGCTAAATCTTTTTGTAACCAGCCGGAGGTTTTGCTGATTTGTTCCGAGAAGGAAATTTCGTCGAACAGTTGCCTGGAAATTGCTAATCTGACGTTGCTGACCAACGCCGGAGCTGTCGATAATTCGTTGCAACCCCGTCGCTACCTGGCGCTCAAAGAAAAAAATAATGCGCAGGGCGTTATCGAAATGGGAGGCTGCCATAAAGTAGCGCCCGGTTTCCGGCCTTATGATGCCCCCGGAGTGGTGGAACAACTGGAGCATGTGTGGAATGAAAAAAATCTGCCGCGCAACATCCTAAGCCCCTACAAGCTGCTCGACCAGGGGTTGCTGAAGAATATCTTTGTTTTTGGTGAAGACCCGGTGGACTGTGCCATCGACAAACCAAGCGTCGATCGCTGGCTGGATCAGATTGAATTTTTGGTGGTGCAGGATTATTTTATTACCGAAACCGCCGCGCGAGCTGATCTGGTGTTGCCGGCCTCGCTGCCCTTCGAAATTGGCGGCACCTACATCAATACGCATAAAGTACGGCAAACCATCGAAGTGCAAAAGGAATCGGTTTTGATAAAAAATTCATTACAACAGCTTTCCACACTTTTGTACAAGCTGTGCGTGGATGCCGCCGACAGCCATCATAAAATCATGGAAGAAGCCAATCAGTTCATGCACCACTCGCAGCCGATGCCACCAACCCTGCAATTTACCAGGCATGATAATATTAACCGGATGTTCGATTTTGGCTGCGACACCCTGCACAAGCGCATTGAGGCGGCTGTCTAACCTGATTTTTTACAATATTTTATAGAACACTGATGACACTGATGTTGCTGATTTACACAGATAAAGACAAAAACCCCCTGCATAAGGCGGGTCAGGCAGTGCAACCCCGTTGCATCTGCGTCACCTGTCCGGCTGCTGACGGATCCGTGTTCTATTGCAGCAAGTGATGATTTATACAGGCTAAATGACTTACTTTTGTCCGCTTAAAACTTGGAAATGTGCAGTCGTAAACCCCATATTTCAACAATTTTTTCACGGACATTTATCGGGCTGATGCTGATGCTTTTGCTGCCGGCAATCTTGCCTGCACAGGAGGTTCCGTCGCGCTTTGTCGACCGGCTTAGCCTCGAAAGCAAAATTCACTACAGCTTCATCATACCGCACCACGCTGTGATGTGGGCGCTTACCGATGGTTTCTTTCCGGTGGTTGAGGCCAGCGTGCTGCTGCAAACCTATGGCCGTAGCAATTATCAATACCAGCGTAATTATCCGCAAATCGGCCTCACCTGGCTCTATTCCGATTTTGGCGGCTCTGAGTCTTTGGGTGTGATGCATGCGGTAGTTCCAAACATAAGGCTGCCGCTCTTGCGCCGCGATAAAATCCAGATAACCTTCGGCGTAGGAGTGGGCGTTGCATATCTTACCAAAAAATACGACCGGATAGAAAATTATCGAAACCTCACCATCGGATCGCATTACAATGCAGCCGTTCATTTCCAGCTTAAAACGAACATTCGGCTCAGTGAGCAGTTTCGTGCCAGCGCTGGCATTTCGATGGCGCATGTTTCTAATGGCACCATCAAAACGCCCAATTATGGCCTGAACATGCCGGCGCTTTTTGCCGGGCTGGAATACAAAATCACGCGTCGGACTATTGTTTTTTTGAAGCCCGAACAAATTAATAAAATGAAAGGGAAAGTGAATGTGCGCATCGGTGCCGCCATGGCGCTGAAAGAAAACAATGATGCGTGGGGTGAAGAGTTCCGGGTGTACATCGGCCAGGTGAGTGTGGGTGGCTATTACAACAACACCAACCGGCTGCTGCTCGACGTGGATGCTGTGTACGACGAATCGACGAAATATGCCATGGAGCTTGCCGGTGCGCCGGTGGATAATTATGAAGATGTGGTGAAAGGGGGCATCAGCCTGGGGCACGAGTGGACCTTCGACAGGCTTTCGCTGTTGATGAACCTGGGCGTGTATCTTTACAATACTGATTACACCGACGAGCTGGTTTACAACAAGCTGGGCGTTGGTTTCCGCTTTACGCGATACACTTACGCTTCGGTAACTTTGCAGGCGCACTGGGCCAAAGCGGAGTTTCTGAGCTTTGGGTTGGGCATTATTATTTAAAAAAAAGCCGGATTATTTTACCCACGCCTTCTGGTTGCCGGCTGAGGAGTACCGACTGCTTTTAAAAAATCCTATTTTTGACAAAAAAAACAATGCAAGATCACGAACAAAAAGTCCTCGATTACCTGCGGGCGCTAAACATTCCGTATGAGATTTACCATCATCCGCCTGTGCCAACGGTTGAAGAAGCCATGCTGTATTGGAAAGATATTGAGGCCACACATTGCAAAAACATCTTCTTCCGAAACCACAAAGGCAACCGGCATTATCTGGTGGTGCTGCGCCACGATGCCACGCTCCACATCCACGAGCTGGAGAAGCGGCTGGGGCAGGGGAAGCTCTCTTTCGCCTCGCCCAAGCGCCTCATGAAATGGCTGCAACTCACCCCCGGATCGGTTACGCCTTTCGGCCTTATCAACGATGAGCAAAACCACGTTAAGCTGTTTCTGGATATTCAATTAAAAAAGGCTGCGAAAATCAGTTTTCATCCCAATATCAATACCGCCTCGGTGATAATCTCCCTGGAAGATTTCATAAAATATCTGAACTCCACCGGCAACGCTTATGAATTTTTGCCGCTTTATTGATAATTTTGCATTTTTATTTTAAAAATCAGGATGCAAGATGGGCATGATAAAAATTACGGATGAATTTCTTGATGTCACCTCGAGGCAGGCAAAGCAATCGCCGCGCCGGCGAATGAACTACAATTTTCATCCAAGCCATGAAGACCCGTTTCATCGGCTGCTCAACGCTATGGAGCCGGGCACCTATGTGCAACCGCATAAACACGAAAATCCGGATAAATTTGAAATCTTCCTGGCGCTGCGCGGGCGGTTTGTGGTTTTTATCTTCGACGAGTTGGGGAACATTACCGATCACATCATCCTCGATGCCCGTGAGGGAAATTACGGAGTAGAGATTGCCGAACGCACCTACCACACACTCGTGTCGTTGGAGCCGCACTCGGTGGCCTATGAGGTGAAGGCAGGGCCTTACACTTCTACAACTTCTAAAAACTTTGCTCCCTGGGCACCCGCCGAAGGTGACGAAGCGGTGCCCGGGTATCTCGAAAAATTGCTTGCAACTGTTGGGTTGTCGGTCTCTAAAAAATAATAACACATGAAATTTTCTACCTTTTATCGGCACCGGCCTTTGCTCTTCGAAATTGTTAATCCGCTGAACAAGTTTGTAAAGACCGCTGCCTTTAGCGGCATTCTGCTGATGGCAGTTACCGTGCTGGCGTTGGTGCTGGCCAACTCTCCTTTATCAACGGCCTACTTTACCTTTTTCCAACAATATTTCACCATAGGTTTTGCTACTTTTGAGATTAGCAAGCCGCTGATCTTATGGATCAACGATGGGCTGATGGCGGTATTCTTTTTTCTGGTAGGGCTTGAGATAAAACGCGAGACCCAGATCGGGGAGCTTTCGAGTTTTAAAACTGCCGCGCTGCCGGCCTTTGCTGCCTTGGGTGGTATGTTGGTGCCGGCGCTGTTTTATGCCTTGATCAACCGCAATTCTGGCGGTCTTCATGGATGGGGCATACCAATGGCTACGGATATTGCTTTTGCTTTGGGGGTGCTTATCCTGCTTGGCAAACGCGTGCCGCTGGCGCTCAAATTATTTCTCACCGCCCTTGCCATTGTCGACGACATCGGCGCTGTGGTGGTCATTGCGCTTTTTTACACCTCCCAAATTGCTCTTGATGCACTTCTGGTGGCGGGGTTGCTGTTTGCTGTCCTGCTGGTGCTTAACGCGATGAAAATTTACCGTGTGCCCATTTATGTGATCATCGGTACACTGTTGTGGATAGCCATGCTCAAGAGCGGCGTGCATGCCACCGTGGCCGGCATACTCCTGGCCATAGCCATTCCCGGACGGTCTAAACGATCGGTGGAGGAATGTGTGGCGTCGAATGAGGCTTTGCTGATGCGCCTGAAAGACAACCGCGATGCGGATGCGGTGCTCGATCCTAAACGCGACAAGAAACTTATAGCGGCCATATACACCATCGGCGACAATTGCATCCACGCCGTGTCGCCGTTGCTGCGCATCGAACATTCGCTGCATGCCTGGGTAGCCTATTTCATCATCCCGTTATTCGCTTTCGCTAATGCCGGCGTCATCTTCAACAATTCGTTGCTGGCCGAAATCGGAAGCCCGGTCAGCGTTGGGATTTTTGCGGGACTGGTATTGGGCAAACCGGTGGGCATAACTTTATTTACCTATCTTGCCGCACAACTTAAAATTGTTCAGCTTCCGATAGGCATACACTGGAAACACATCATCGGGGTGGGCTTTATTGGGGGCATAGGTTTTACCATGTCCATCTTTATTGGCAACCTTGCCTTTGCCACCCATCCTCACAATATTGAGATCGCCAAGCTGGGCATCCTGATCTCGTCGCTGGTGGCGGGTATCATCGGCTACCTGATATTGCACTCGAGCGGGAAGAAAGACAAAGCATAGATTAAGTTTGCCCGAAAACAAATAGATTATCACATACACACTTCACCATGTCATCACAAAAACCATCTATACCCAAAGGCACACGCGACTTTACGCCGGCAGAGATGCTGCGCCGCAACTATATTTTCGATACCATCCGCGAGGTATTTCAAAATTTTGGTTTCCAGCCCATCGAAACGCCCGCCATGGAAAACTTGTCGGTGCTGCTGGGCAAGTACGGCGATGAAGGCGACAAGCTACTTTTCAGAATTCTGAATTCGGGCGACTTCCTTTCGGGTGCTTCACACCAGGATTTGCAGTTGGATAATGCGCCGGGGCTTTCGCTCAAAATTAGCAGCAAAGGTTTACGCTACGACCTCACAGTTCCTTTTGCCCGCTATGTGGTGCAGCACCGCAACGAGATCAGCTTCCCGTTTAAGCGCTATCAGATTCAGCCGGTATGGCGCGCCGACCGCCCACAGCGCGGACGCTATCGTGAATTTTACCAGTGCGATGCCGACATCATCGGCAGCGATTCGCTGATAAACGAGGTGGAGCTTATCCAGCTTGTGGATGAGGTTTTCAGGCGTCTGGGTATAAAAGTTCAGGTGAAGCTCAACAATCGGAAGATACTGGCCGGCATTGCACATGCCATTGGCGCCGAAGGCAGCCTTACCGATATTACCATCGCCATCGACAAACTGGATAAGATTGGTCAGGAAAAAGTAAACGAAGAGCTTGCGCAAAAAGGGCTTTCGGCGGAAGCCATCGACAAGCTGCAGCCCATTCTTCTCATGCAGGGCACCGACGAGGAGAAGTTCGGTTTGTTGCAACGAACTCTGGCGGGAAGCGCCATAGGCATTGACGGCATTGCTGAGATGCAGGAAATTTTTGAAATCCTGCATCTTCTGGAATTGCGGCACCTGGTGTCGCTCGATCTTACCCTGGCGCGCGGGCTTAACTACTACACAGGTGCCATCATAGAAGTAAAAGCTACCGATGTGCAGATAGGAAGTGTTTGCGGCGGCGGGCGCTACGACGACCTCACGGGTATTTTTGGCATGCCGGGCACTTCGGGTGTGGGCATCTCTTTTGGCGCCGATCGCATCTACGACGTTATGCTCGAGAGCAATCTGTTTGGCGAATCCAGCCACAAATCCACACAGGTGCTTTTTGCCAACTTTGGCAAAGCCGAAGAGAGATATTGCCTCAGGCTGCTGACCCAAGTTCGGAAAGCCGGCATCAGCGCAGAGCTTTATCCGGAAGCAGCTAAAATGAAAAAACAGATGACCTGGGCCGACAAAAAAGAAGTGGCATGGGTGGTGCTGGCAGGTAAAGAAGAGATGGAGCAAAATAAGCTTACGCTAAAAAATATGCGCTCCGGTGAGCAAATCTCCTGCACCCTCGATCAAATGATTAATCGTGTGAAAGACGTTGCGGGCGCGTGAATTGAATGAACTTCAGAAGTGCAGCGACATCAACAATAAAACTTAAGGTGTTTGCAGGCACCTGTTAAAGTCCATTTCTTTTTTTAAACAATCACTTCGATGACCCTTGCGCTTGTTGCCGCTATTGTGCTGTTGGTTTTTCTTATTCGTGCCATTTTTGGTTTTGGCGATGCGCTGGCGGGTATGCCCTTGCTGGTGTTGCTCATCGGCGTACATCAGGCGGCGCCGCTCATGGCCATGCTTGCGCTGGTGATGGCGGCTATGATTCTGCTTAAAAACCTGAAAACCGTGCGATGGGATTTTTCGCTGCGGCTGATTTTTCCCGCACTGGCCGGCATACCGGTAGGTTTGTATTATCTCACCCTGATCGATGAACGCATCGTCAATGCGGTGTTGGCAGCATTTATCATTATTTTTTCGGCGGCACGGCTGGTAAAAACTATCAGGCAGATAAATCCACCCGGGCTGGTGACAGCAGCTGTTGGTTTTGTGAGCGGCGTGTTGGGCGGCGCATACAACACCAGCGGGCCGCCGGTGATCATGTTTCTTTCTGCCAAAGGGATGTCGCCGCAGGCTTTTCGCTCCACGCTGCAAAGTTTTTTCTTTAGCACCGGAGCGGCTATCGTGGCGGGACACGCGTTATGGGGAAATATTACAACAGAGGTACTCAACTACTTCTGGGTTGGATTGCCAGCGGTGATTATCGCCTTTGTGGCAGGCGAAAAGCTCCTTCATCGTTTTGATGCCAACAGATTTTACCGATGGGTGTATGCATTGCTTATCGCTATCGGTGCCGCGCTTTTGGTTAAGGCGTTGTATTGAAATCATGCCCAAAAATCAAGTTCCAAATCCCAAATGACAGATAAAATCCAAATCCCAACCGTCGGTAGCCGGTGTAAACCATTTCAAAACTCTAACCACGGAGCAGTTTGATTATTGAGTTTTGACCATTGAGATTTATTTGGAACTGTTTACACCGACAACTGGCGGTTACTTATTTGTTTTGTAGAATTCGTCCCCGGCTTTCGTGGATGGGACAACCAAAACTGCAAACAAAAAAACCCCGCCACGAGGCAGGGTTTTTTGTTTTAAAATCAGAATAAAATATTCCAATCAGAACTATTAATATCTATAATGATCAGGCTTGTAAGGGCCTTCTATCGGTACGCCCAGATATTCGGATTGCTCTTTGGTGAGTTTGGTGAGTTTTACGCCAAGTTGGTCCAGGTGCAAACGTGCCACCTCTTCGTCGAGGTGCTTGGGCAAACGATAGACATCAATTTTGTAGTTGTCTTTGTTTTTCCACAGATCAATCTGCGCCAGCGTCTGGTTAGTGAATGAGTTGCTCATCACAAAGGAGGGATGTCCTGTGGCGCAGCCCAGATTTACCAGGCGGCCTTCGGCAAGCAGATAGATGGAGTTGCCGTTTTGCATGCGGTAACGATCTACCTGTGGCTTGATGGTTTCTTTGGTAATGGTGGGGTCATTGTCGAGTTTCTCCACCTGTATTTCGTTATCGAAATGGCCAATGTTACAAACGATGGCTTCATCTTTCATATGCTTGAGATGCTCCAGGGTGAGGACGTCTTTGTTTCCGCTGGCAGTAACGAATATCTGTCCTTCTTTCAAAGCCTCGTCGATGGTGGTCACTTCAAACCCTTCCATGGCGGCCTGCAGAGCGCAGATGGGGTCGATCTCTGTAATGAGCACGCGAGCACCATAGGCGCGCATCGACTTGGCCGAACCTTTGCCCACGTCGCCATAGCCCAGCACTACTACTACTTTTCCTGCAATCATCACGTCGGTGGCGCGCTTGATGCCATCGGCCAGCGATTCGCGACAGCCATAAAGGTTGTCGAATTTCGATTTTGTCACCGAATCGTTTACGTTTATAGCCGGAACGAGCAACTCGCCGCGGTCTTTCATCTGATAGAGCCGGTTGACGCCGGTGGTGGTCTCCTCCGATACGCCTTTCCAGTCGCTGGCAGCGCGGTTCCAGCGCTTGGGGTCTTCCACGTAGATGCGCTGCAGCAAACTCATGATTGCGCGCTCTTCGTTGTTGGTGCCTGGTTTTTTGAGCAGCTCAGGGTTGTCTTCGATGGCTTTGCCTTTGTGGATGAGCAGTGTGGCATCGCCACCATCGTCTACCACGAGGTGTGGCCCGTGGCCGCCCGGAAACGAAAGTGCCTGGCTGGTACACCACCAATATTCGTCCAGCGTTTCGCCTTTCCAGGCAAATACCGGAACGCCACTGGCAGCCATGGCTGCGGCAGCATGATCCTGGGTAGAGAAAATATTGCAACTGGCCCAGCGCACGTCAGCGCCAAGCTCTTTGAGGGTTTCGATGAGCACCGCAGTTTGTATGGTCATGTGCAGCGATCCGGTGATACGAACATCACGCAGTGGCTTCTCCTGCGAGAACTTTCTGCGGATCGCCATCAGGCCGGGCATCTCTTTCTCAGCAATCTCTATCTCTTTCCTGCCCCATTCGGCCAGTGAAATGTCTTTTACTTTGTATTTTAAACTTTGGTCGACAACTAAATTGTTCATTCGTGATCTTCTTGAATTTTTAATGTATGATTTATTATTTCGTAATGATGTTGTAATTTTTTAATAGATAAAATATCGAAAAGCAACATCTTAAAACCTCTAAAACCTTTGTAAATAAGCGGCTGCAAAAGTAATCAGAAAGCAGGGTTTTAACAAACGCCCCTTATCCTTGTTCATTATTGCCACCAATTACAAATATTAACACATGTGCGGAAGATATTCCTTTGCGCCCGATCTGAAGATCGTTAATGAGCATTATGATATTGTAGCAAATCCTGCTGATGTGGCGGCCAACTACAATGCGGCGCCCACGCAGCTGCTGCCGGTAATCACTAGCCAAATGCCGCGGAAGCTGTCGTTGTTCCGTTGGGGACTGGTACCGTTTTGGGCTAAAGATAGTTCTATCGGCAACAAGCTCATCAATGCACGGGCAGAATCAGTGGCTACAAAACCCTCTTTTAGAAATGCTTTCAAAAGCCGTCGGTGTCTGGTTCCTGCCGATGCTTTTTATGAATGGAAACATGCAGCGGGCGGAAAGATGAAAATTCCATATCGTATCAGCATAAAGCAACAGCCGCTTTTTTCGATGGCCGGCATCTGGGAGCAATGGGAAAATCCAGCGGGCGGGCTGTTGCAATCTTTTGCCATTATCACCACCTCTGCCAACAAGCTGGTAGCAGAGCTGCACGATCGCATGCCGGTAATCTTGCCGCCTGAAGCCGAACAGTTGTGGCTCTCTGATGTAGAAATCAAGCAGCTTCTTTCGTTACTTCAACCTTTCGACGCCCGGGCAATGGAGGCATATCCCGTTTCCACCCGCCTCAACTCACCACGCAACAATTCCAAAGAGCTTATCGCCCGCAGTGACGACTATCGGGAGGGAGATTTGTTTTCGGAAATTCCATATTAAAATTTTAGGAAACAGAATGGGTTTTTGATTTTGTAAAAGTCGAAAAAGAGTTTCTACAACACTTTCCTTATCAAGCCTGCTGAGGGCTGTCTTCTATCCATTTTGCGGCAGCTAATTTCTAAAACAAGCTTTAATCAAATGTCTGAAACTCTTTCATTGCATTCTCGTCGAGTTTGCCTTCTCTTATCAGTTGTTTTTCGAGCCGCTCTTTTTGTTTTTTCTCTTTTCGCTCTTCGCTGCCGCCACGAATGGTGTTGGTAACACCGCTTAGGGTAGTTTTCACCAGATAATTAAAAAACGAGCGGTTGACGTCTCTGCGAAAAAACATCTCGCCATCGCGGAAGCTAAAAAGTTTTTGCGGGTTGCTGCGGCGAACCACAAAAGTATTGGCGATAAACGAAATCAGCGATTCCTCAAAGCTGTCGTCAGTAAGGGTTTCTTTGTTGATAAGGCTTATCTGAAGTTTGTTGTATCTAAACTTCATGTCGCCTCTCGCCAGTTCGTCGTTGGCTGTAAAATGAAAGGTTACCAGTTCGTTATAGCCTCTTTTTACTTTTACGAAAGCGATGTGTTCGAGCAGTGGGTTGAGTTCTGTCAGGTCGAAGCTATTGATTACGCCGGTTGCACTCCAAAGGTCGTTCTTGTTGCTGAGGTCGAAGTCGAGATTGAGTGCTACCTTGCCTTTTTTCATCAGCAGTGCGTTGGCGTAAACGCTCATTAGCGAGTCGCGTGCAATTACTTCGGGCATGTTGGTGATGTTGTGGGCCGACACATTGATGTCGTTCAAAAATACTTTCCCTGGCTGGCGAGCCGGCGGCATATATTCGCGGTAGGTAAAGTTGGAGTTGTTAACGATAAAATTCTCTATCAGCAGCTTTATTTTCAAATTGTGCAGCGCTGTGACGGGCAATTTCGGGAAATGGTTTTCGGGCAGCGGAAATGCTTTGCTGCGGTAGTCGTCGCCGTCCAGAGCAGTAAGTTCTGCTTTTCCAATGCGCAGCGTGTTGTCGAAGATAAGTGGGGTGATGTCGAAATCCGTCAGTTCCAGTTTGTCAAAAACCATTTGCAGGCGGTCGGTTTGCACACCCACTTTGGTTGCAAAAATCGTGTCGGGCAGGGTAGGCTGCAAATAACCCGAATCCACCAAAAGTTGCTGTTGCCGGCTGGAATAGCTCACCACTGCCGCACCGTAGTTGTAGAGGCTGTCGGTAGATAATTCCTGAAAATCCCGTAAGGTAATTTTCATGTCGTCGAAATAGAGAAACTTGTTATCGAAGGCACGCGACGCCGAATCGATGAGCAGTTGTGAAAGGTCAAGATTAATTTTTTTGAAACTAAAAGCTACGCCTTCGTCGCGTCGCGGATTTCTGATTTTTAGTCGTGCAGCGTTTACGCGGATGTCGTCCACAGCTACGCTGTTGAGATGGTCGCGGATGTGCCTGTAAAGCTGCAATGAGTCGCGGTGCAGTTTTATGGCGGTATCGCCGGGCGCAGGCAAGTCAAGGTATAAATCAGGATTATCGATGCGGATAGTTTTGGCCTTAAAAGTCTTCATCACGATTAGGTCGTAATAGTTGAGACCCGAAACCTTCAGGCTTCCAAAATCGAGATCAGCATCGTTGTAAATCGAATACAAAAAGCTACCCATGTCAAGTGACTGGTCGGCGGTTGAAATCAACAGCTTGCTTCCGATCAGGCGTTTGTTTTTGTCGATATAAATCCTAAAATCGTTATCTACTGCCAGCCTTACATCGGCAGCATAAAAAAGGTTGTCGGTTCTCAGCCGTGTTTTTGGTGTAATAATAAAATCCCTGATGGCCACATGGGCGTCGCTGATCTTCACGTCGCGGCTATTCATGCGCCTGCCGCCAAATATCTCCATGTTGGCATGCAAAATCCGGACGCTTTCGAGATGCACCGCATTAAAAACCGACAGTATTTGCTTTTTGATAATCTCCGACTTGAACTCTTTGAAATTTTTCTGCTGCTGTTGTTTTTCGGTAGTAATCACGCGAATGTCAGTGTTGCTGATAGTGGCCGAAGCGGCAGCCAACTGTTGCCGGTGGTAAAGTTTCATTAGCTCCAGCCCGTCAATTTCGGCATCGCTCACATCAATCTGAAATATATTATCGTAACGGATATCCAAGAGCGTTTTGGGCTGCAATGCAATGTCGCGCGCTGTCAGCAGTGAGTCGATCGAAGAGAGGTGCAATGTGCCAAGCCTGAACAGATGCAGGCTATCAGGAAGCACCACGGTGAGGCTTCTTACGTCGACGGCTATGGCGGCAGCGTCGAAGGGTTGCAAAGTGTCGCCATCGCCGGGGCGGAAGTCATCGATGTAAAGATCGAAAGATTTGGCGGTAACTGAATTGGCGGAAGCCGTGCTTTCTTTGTATTGAAAGCGACCTTTTTTGATGTGGATTTTATGAATCAAAAAATCGATGTAGGCCATTTTGGTGGTGTCGGGGTTTGGGGTGCCCATGGGTTTACCAAGGATTTCAAGCGAAGGCTCTTCGATGATCAGCGAATCGGCATAGAGACCATCGCCGCGATAAAGCGCCAGAAAGTCGGTGCCCATCAATTTTATATCCTCGCCCGAGAGCAAAATCATCAGCGGTGAAATGGTTAACGGCGGTACTTTGTGGAGGGTGTCAAAGACCATTCCGGTGAGTTGCGCTTGTTTTTTGCGCGTGTCGAGGATTGCATTTTGGGCTTGCAGCCGCTGGTTGATGCCCGGCAGGGTTATCAGCAGTTGTTCGAGTTCTACACGAATGCTCTCCGAATAAAAAACCTGTGGCCGGCGGTGCGATTTTTCATCCAGCCTGAATCCCGTCATGGTGAGCTGTGCCGGCGAAGCTGATATTTTCTCCACGCGTCCTGTCCAGTCGGTGTAAGCGATGGTTGCATCGGTAATTTTCAAAACATCAGCTTCAATAAAATTGAAATAGGGTTTTATTACCGGAAAAAGATGGTAGATGTCGATGTTGGCGGCAGTGGCCTTTGCCGGGCCGGCCACCATCTTTAGGTCGGGCTGCTGCAGCAGGATTTCTTTGAGGCTAAGCCAACGATTGATAAAATCAGATTTCAGATCGTGGCTTTCGATGGCCAGATGAGGCAGCTCCAGATCGAAGGCGCCGGTGCCGTATGCTTTGGGATGTGATGCCGAGAGCGAGTCGATGGTGAGCCTGTTGGTGCGGGTGTTGACTTTGAACACGGCAAAACTGATTTTCAGATTCGATTCGTCCAGCGTAAGGCTCTGTGCAGAAGTGGTGAGTTCCAGATCGTCGATAAAGAAAAACCGGCTTCGCTCAGCATAACTTGCCGAATCCATCAGCAGGTGGTGCATCGTAAGGCTGAACTGCGACACCAGGATAGGCGCGCGGCTTCCGGCCAGATGCGATGGCAGACGTAAACGCCCCTTGTCGATGTGAACGCGCATCACCTCCAGCGGCTCGAAGTAGGCAGTGATTTGCTGATAGAGATTCGCCGCCAGGGTGTCGCGGTGGATGCTCTTGCCAACCTGACCGGGAGCCGGATAAAATATGATGTCGGGGCGTTGTATCACGATCTCGTTCAGCAGCAGCGCTTCACCAGGCACTATATTAAAATGAAACCCTTTGAGGGTGACACGCGGAATAGTTAAATCCATCCAGCTCTGTCCTTCAGCTCCCACCGTGGTAGTGTCGCGCCGGATATGCAGCGCTTCGATCGACACCTCGCCCGTCACCGAAGAGATGTCAAGCCCCTGAAACCCGATCTGATGCAAATTGGTGCGGTAGCTAAACATCCCCTCTTCGAGCCTTAATGTGATGCTGTCAGAAAAAAACAATCGCTCCTTATCGGCGTAAGCCTGAGCATCGAGATTGAAATTATGAATCCGAATAGAAATATTTTCAACATCAATGGTGTCGCGCGTTTCGCCGCGGGTGTGGAGAATTTTAAAGGAAGCATTGTCGAGGGTAAATTTTTCCACGCGCAACAGGTTTAGGTAATCCTCGACAAAACGATACAAATGCCGGATAGAAGTGCTGTCGGTGGAGGCGGATTCTAAATCGCCAGGCTCTGCAAAATCGCTGCTGTTGGTAACAAGCTCAAAAGTGGGCGCGGCGATCAAAACATCACCCACCACCAGCTCCCTGTTCCAGAGCGTCTGCCACACCCCGACACCTTTTACGTGCAGGTGCGGCACCTGCAGGTGCATGATGGTGGTGTCGGCTATCCCGGCTTCCCCGCGATAAGCGGTGTCAGGAACCAGCAAAAGATTTTTTATCACAATTTCGCGGCGGAAGGCATTGAAACTTACATCGGAATAGCTAAGCGCATATTGCCCGTTGGTTTTCGACTGAACAACCTGTCGTGCCGTTTCGCCAATGATGCGGTCGGCATAGATATTCAGCAGCAGCGGGATAATGACAAGAAACAAAAACGCCAGGCCGGCAAGCGTGTACAACAAAACTCTTTTCAGTTTTTTGCGACGGCTTGCCGGAGGTTTTTTCTCCGGTGATGGCGGCTTGGAATTTCCAGTATGTTCGTTGTTGCTTTTCAAATTCTTCGTTATAAATTTTCCGTCCAAAATTATACAAATATTGAGATACGTGGCAGAGCGATGGAATATCAGGGTTTTTACTTCACAATACAAACAAGCATAGAAGCGTGTTTTATTTTCTAAGCCTTGTTGAGGCTAAAAGGGTTCAGGAATCACTAACCCCGGCCTTCAGGCTGGTTTTAAAATGGTTCAGGAATCACTAACCCCGGCCGTCAGGCTGGTTTTAAAATGGTTCAGGAATCACTAACCCCGGCCTTCAGTCTGGTTGTAAAATGTTTCAGGAATCACTAACCCCGGCCTTCAGTCTGGTTGTAAAATGTTTCAGGAATCACTAACCCCGGCCTTCAGTCTGGTTTTAAAATGTTTCAGGAAGCACTAACCCCGGCCTTCAGTCTGGTTTTAAAATGGTTCAGGAATCACTAACCCGGGTCCTCAGGCTGGTTGTAAAATGGTTCAGGAATCACTAACCCGGGTCCTCAGGCTGGTTGTAAAATGGTTCAGGAATCACTAACCCCGGCCTTCAGGCCGGGGACCAGTGCGGCAAAATTTCAGTGGGCTTTAGCCCAAAAAAAATAGCACCCTTTCACAAAGTTGGATAGAAAGCATTTTTGATTTGTTTCACGGTGTAGCTGGCGCCGTGGTACAGCACGCTGATGATGTCGAAGCGGGCTTCGAGCTGCACATCTTTTATCATAAAATAACCGTTGGCAGCCTTGATGATGGCGCGTTGCTTGGCACGCGTCACAAAAACCTCCGGCTCGCCAAAGTTGGCTGTGCGCCTTGTTTTTACCTCCGCAAACACGATAAACTCACCGTCCTGCGCGATGAGGTCGATTTCGTTTTTACCAAAATGCCAGTTTCTTTCCAGGATTTTGTAGCCGGCATCGGCCAGATATTGGGCGGCAAGCTCCTCGCCCTGCTCTCCTGTTTCGTTGTGTTGTGCCATGATTTTGATATTTATTTTTTAATAAAAAACTGCATGATTTGCAATGCTGTGCAGGGTGGTGGTTTCGGCAACCTCTAACTGATACGTGCGCCCCATGATGAGCGGGAAGTTATCATGAAAATGGCCTGCCGGAAACCCGAATGCCACCGGATAGCCAAATGGAGCCACTGCCTCGGCGATGATTTCTGCGGCGCTCATTCCAAAGTCGTCGCCGGCCACTGGTGTAAGCCCGCCAACTACCAGGCCTGCCAGGCGGGTGAGTTTATCGGCGCGCAGCAGGGTGTTCATCATCCGGTCGATACGGTAACCGCTTTCGGCCACCTCTTCGATAAACAAAATCTTGCCGGTGGTGTCCACGTCCGATGGCGTTGAGAGCAGGCTGCACAATACCGACAGATTTCCACCGGTGAGCGTGGCGCGTACAATGCCGTTGCGATTGTGTGCATGCGCTTCCATTTCGTAATGTTGTTGCCGGCCGCCGGCCGCTTCCAGCATTTTTAGCAAAGGCGCCCCTGGTTGCGCGTCGTTGCCAAAGTCGAGCGGCATGGTAGCGTGCAGACTTTCTACACCAAACAAGCGCAACAGGTGCGAATGAAAAACGGTGATGTCGCTAAAGCCGGCAATCCATTTTGGTTTTTGCGCAAAGCGCCTAAAGTCGAGCCGGTCGATGATGCGTGCCGAGCCATAGCCGCCGCGCGAACACAAGATCAGTTTCACCTGTTCATCGTCGAGCATTAGTTGGAAATCGCGGGCACGCTCCGCATCTGTTCCCGAAAAATAATGATGCCGCCCCGTGGCGCGCGCTCCTGTTTTAACGCGATAACCAAGCTGGCTGATGAGTGTGGCTGCACGGTGGATCGACGCGGCGTCGATATGTTTTCCGGGAGATACAATGCCTATCACATCGTTAGGTTTCAGCGCAGCAGGTGTTATCATATTATCCTATTTTTGAAAAAGTAAAAGTAAGTTTTTTAGTTTTGCCAAAACATAAATGATGGCTTCCTTACAAATCAAATATTGAAAATTTTAAAACAAAAAACTATGATCGAAATATGTGCCAATGGATTGCAGTCGGCGCTAAATGCGCAAATGGGTGGAGCCGCGCGGGTGGAACTTTGCGATAATCTGTACGCCGGCGGAACTACGCCCTCGGCAGGAACCATACGCCTGGCGCGAAAATATCTCAGCATCGGTCTGCATGTGCTGATACGTCCACGCGGCGGCGACTTTCTCTACAATGCGCATGAGCTGGAAATTATGAAAGACGACATCCGGTTTTGTAAAGAGATAGGTGTGGAGGGCGTGGTGATCGGGATTTTAAAGAGTGACGGCACCATCGATACGGAGCGCACCGCCGAACTGATTGAGTTGGCGCGCCCGATGTACGTGACATTCCACCGTGCCTTCGATACTACCCACGACGCCACCGAAGCCCTCGAACAGTTGATACAATTGAATGTGGATTGTCTGCTTACCTCCGGCCAAAAAAACAAAGCCAGCGACGGCGTGGAACTCATCGCGCAGCTTGTGGAGCAGGCTGCCGGACGGATACAAATTATGCCCGGTTCTGGTGTGAATGCTGATAATCTCCAATGGCTCAAAAAACGAACCGGCGCCACCGTATTTCATCTCACGGCGCAATCGCTGGTAAACAGCGATATGATCTACCGCAACGAAGATGTCCGTATGGGCGCGCTTCCGCAGATTCCCGAATATCAGCATGCCGAGAGCGACACCGAAAAAATCCGCCACATCGTCAGCATCGACAATGAATTGACGAATTACGAATGACGATTATTTTTTTCAAACCCAAAATTCATAAAACAAGTCCCAACTAAATTTTAATAAAAAAGAATACAATCCGACTGCTTCTTCTGAACAATACGGCAGGATTGCGATCCTCTTCGGGGCTATGAACCCACTGGCAAATCCCACAACTCTTCTTTGCATCCTCTCACAAAACCGCTACCGGGAAAAAATGTAGTTACATTTGCCGCCTGAAAAAGCTGATTGCTGACATTGCTTTGCAGGTCATCACCAGTTGCTGATTAAATAAAAAACGAACATTTTAAACTTGTACTAAACATGCCAGTTACTTCTGTTGTCTCTTCCCGGCGCTCCTCTACCGCTGTAGCCATCACCATCATCGGTGTATTGTTTTTTATCTTCGGGTTTGTAACCTGGCTCAACGGCATCCTGATACCTTACCTTCAGATAGCTTGCGAGCTTACCAATTTCCAGGCGTTGTTTGTGGCCTTTGCCTTTTACATCTCCTATTTTGTGACGGCGCTGCCCTCGGCGTGGGTGCTCGAAAAAACGGGATTCAAAAACGGGATGACCCTCGGATTGCTTGTGATGGCTGTGGGAACCCTGCTTTTTGTGCCGGCGGCATTGTCGCGCACTTACGGGCTATTTCTCACGGGTCTTTTTGTGATGGGTACCGGCTTGTCGATTCTGCAAACTGCCGCCAATCCTTATGTCACCATCCTTGGACCACGCGAAAGTGCAGCACGCCGCATCAGCATTATGGGCATCTGCAACAAGCTGGCAGGCGCCATAGCGCCACTCATTCTGGCTTATTTCATCCTTAATGACGGTGACGCTTTTGTTGAAAATCTTGCTTCACTTTCTGAATCTGCCCGCCAGGTAGCGCTCGACGGATTGGCACGCCGCGTCATCAATCCCTACCTGGTGATGACGCTGGTACTCGTGGTGCTGGGCATTGGCATACGTTTCACCTCGCTGCCCGACATCAATGCTGAAGACGATCTGGATCAGGAGCAACACATTGAAGCCCCGCGGCGAAACATCTTTGCCTATCCGCATCTTATCTTCGGCGTCATCGCTATGTTTTTTTATGTGGGCGCCGAAGTGGTTGCCGGCGACACCATCATCCGCTACGGCATCTCGCTGGGTATTAATATCTCCGTAGCCAAAGCATTTACGTCCTACACGCTGGTGTCGATGCTTGCCGGTTACATCCTGGGCATCATGCTTATCCCGCGTTACCTTTCGCAGCGCATGGCCTTGCTCTTTTCGGCCATTCTCGGCCTGCTTTTTACGCTGGCGGCTGTGTTTACTTCCGGGCTTACATCGGTATTTTTCATTGCCATTCTGGGTTTTGCCAATGCACTGGTATGGCCTGCCATTTGGCCACTGGCGCTCCACAACCTGGGGCCGTACATCAAAATCGGTTCTGCAATGCTCATCATGGCCATTGCCGGGGGTGCCGTGCTGCCGCTCATCTGGGGCTGGCTCTCCGACCACTTACCTACCGCGCCACAGTTTGCTTACCTGATGCTGTTGCCCGGTTACCTTATTATTTTGTATTATGCCGCCAAAGGTTATAAATTAAAGAATCATGTATAAAAATCAAAAGCCAACATTGCTGGTGCTGGCTGCCGGAATGGGAAGCCGCTATGGCGGGCTGAAACAAATCGACAAAATAGGACCCTCGGGCGAAGCCATCCTCGACTACTCCGTGTTCGACGCCATCAGAGCCGGCTTCGGAAAAGTAGTGTTTGTGATACGCCGTGAGCTGGAAGAGGATTTTCGCAGCTTTTTCGATCATAAATTAAAAGGCAAAATCCAAGTGGAATACGCCTTCCAGGAACTCGACAATGTGCCCGACGGAATTAACGTTTCAGCTGATCGCAAAAAACCCTGGGGAACCGGACACGCTATCCTTGTGGCATCCGACTTTATTCAAGAACCTTTTGCAGCCATCAATGCCGACGATTTTTATGGCGCGGGAGCTTATCAGGCTGTAGCCGAATATTTCAAAAACAACCACAATCCCTCCCACCATTGCATGGTAGGATACCGGCTCGACACCACCCTGTCAGAACATGGCACCGTGTCGCGGGGCGTTTGCACAACCGACCGAGAAGGCTTTTTGGAAAGCATCCGCGAAGTGACCAACATCGGACAGAGAAATGGCCGCCCTGGCTATGACGATGCCGCCCAACAATGGCAACCACTGACAGGCGACGAAATCGTTTCGATGAATATCTGGGGGTTTTATCCCGAAATGTTCCAGATTTTCCGTGAAGGATTCGGGAATTTTATTCCACGCGCCAAAGACGATCCCAAAGCCGAATATTTTATCGCGCTGCCGCTCATGGATGCCATCCGACAGGGCAAAGGGAAAATTAAGGTTTTAAAAACTAACGACCAGTGGTTTGGCGTAACCTATAAAGACGACAAAGCTGCGGCCATCGACAGTATCAACCGTTTTATTAATGCCGGGAAATATCCTGACAACCTCTGGAAATAGTGACGATGCAAAAGTTTTCTTCTCAGGATATTGCCACAGTATTCGGTTGTTTTCGCATCCGCGGAAGCGTTACCCATGCAGTACCCCTCAAGACCGGGCACATCAACGATACGCTGCTGGTGCATGTAAATGGCAGCCCCCAACCTGATTATGTGCTTCAGTGTATCAATACTGATATTTTTAGAAATGTAGATCAGTTGATGGAAAACATCTGGCGTGTCACCAGCTACCTGCAGCAAAAGATCGATGACGGCAGCTACTCAGGTGAGAAATTAGGAACGCTGCAACTGGTTAAAACCACCGATGGCCAACTGTTTTGCAAGGAGGCTAACGGTAATTGCTGGCGCTGTTTTGTTTATTGCCGCCACAATGTTGCAGCCTGCACACAAATTACTCCGGCACTTGCTGCCGAGGGAGGCAGAGCGCTGGGTTTGTTTCAGTCGATGCTGGCCGACCTGCCGGTTGAATCATTGCACCATACCATTTCTGACTTTCACAATCTTTCTTCCAGGCTTTCGCAATTTAATGCAGCACTGCAAGAAAATCCGCGTAAGCGAGCTGCTGAGGTAGCTGCGGAAATTGAAGCGATCAGCCGCCGCGCAAAAGATATGCTGCTGGTACACCGGCTGGGAGAAGAGGGCAAAATTCCGCTGCGCATCACCCACAACGACACCAAATTCAACAACATCCTCTTCGATGATCAGGAGAAAGCCCTCTGTCTGGTCGATCTTGATACCGTAATGCCCGGCTATGTCCATTTCGACTTTGGCGATGCCATACGTACGCTGGCAAATACGGTTGCCGAAGACGATCCTGAAATAGAAAATATCGATGTGGATTTAAACCTGTACAAAAGCTTTGCACAGGGATACCTAAAGGTGATGAAAGATGTGCTCACACCCGCCGAAATTGAAACGCTTGCTTTTTCGGCTCGTCTGATGACCTATATTATGGCGGTGCGCTTTTTTACTGATTATCTGATGGGCGACATTTATTACAAAACTGATTATCCGGCTCACAATCTCGTCCGCACCCGCAACCAACTGGCGCTGCTCCAGGCCATGGAAACTGCCAAAGAAAATATGGAATCGATCATAGAAACGATTGTTGAGGTTTGAGGGCTTTAATTAAAAATCAATTTATTAATATAAAAAACAGAGCGTTTGCTGCCTCCGGCCACCTCGCTGTTGCGCAGGGTCTGGTAGCCCCAGGCGAGGTAAAAGTTGTCGTACCAGTGTGTGGTCATACCGTTGGAAGCCTCTAACTGCACGTCGCCCCGGTTTTTGGTGGCGAGCCGTGTTTTTTCCACCTCACCGATGTCGTGATACCCATCGATGATCTTTGAAACGATGCGCCCGTTGTCGTTATAAAAAATCACCAGCTCCTTACCGGCACTGCTGGTTTCCACGCGCCGCAGCAACTGCATCGAGCGCATGTCCCAGATTTTTATGCCGTTGCTCCAGAGCAGGCTGCCCTGCCTGTCGAAGCCGGCGACAAATGCGTTGAAGTAGCGGTAGCCATCAAAAACATTGTAATAGTAAGGCATTGGCCGGCCATAAAAATCATAGCTCATGGTAGTTACCTGATGATATTCGGGATAATATACCTCTGCAAGCATCACAAAGTTTCCGTTGTGGTGCTTGAGGTCGTGCATCAAAAACTGGTAATTGAGTGACTGTGGCTTGCCTCTCTTCTTCTCCTTTTCCACCAGGTTTTTTACATCCCGCAGCTCCTCGTTATTCAGGATGGTGGTAATATTTTTAAAATCAAGCAACTTATGCAGCCGTAAAAACTGCTGGTTTTGGTTTTCAATTTTAGCAATATAAAAACCCTCTGAAGGTTCGCCTGAATTGTCTTCTTCGGAGCGGGGCAACTCACCATTGAGATGGTTGAAACTCCCCAGAATAAACCATTCATGAGTCTGGGCAAGATGTATCTGTGCATTCATCAGTTTTACCGACGGCTGTGTCGGGGTGAGCTGCACCGATTCAAGGCGTTGGCCTTGCAAGCTATAGCTGTTGAGGTAAAGGGTGCTGTTTTTTCGGGAATTGTAAATAGTAATAGCCAACAAAACCTGATTACTGTATGGATTGTAGATGAGGTTTTCGATAAACGAAGGATTTTCGGTAAAAAGCACTGCGTTGTCGGTGCCGGCTCTAAGATCGCGAATCAGCAGCAGAGCTTCTTCTTTGGGATAATTAAATCCCGCCATCAGGATGTTATCGTGTACTTCAAAATTTATCAGCTCGGATTTTTCAGGTACAAAAATGCCCTGTGAATTATGTGTGCCGCCTTTAAGGTCGATGCTTACCAACTGCAGGTTGTATTCATCGCGACGTGGTTTGGTTATGTTGAGCCAGGTAAGATAAATGCGACCATCGCTGACATAAGATTTCGCATAGCCAAAATCGTTGTACACCGTAATTTCTTTGGACCATACAGGATTAAGACCTGTATCGTAAAAAATAAAAATCCATGCTTTTCCCTGGTCGTCTATCTGCTTCACACTTTCGTAAAACATCAGCAGGCCGGCCTCTCCGCATGGTACTACCTGAAACACTTCGGCATTGGCGCCAAACTCTACGCGCACCGGCGCCTCGTCGTCCTGTGCCCACAGCGCAGGTGTGGTCATCATCAAAAAGAAAAAATAAAGAAGCGTGCGAGTAGCTTTCATGCCTATTGTTAAAACTAAATCTATTAAACCATGCGGGGGCGGAATTATTTTTTAAAAAAGAATTTTCTTTTTAATAAGTTTGTGGCCATCAAAAAACTTATCGATGTTAAACCAAAAAGAACGTGTGAAATGAATTTGAAATTTATGACTTTGCTGTCGTTACTGCTGCTGGCCAATGCGTTGGCGGCAGTTGCTGATAATTATGAAATCTCATTAAAAAACAAAAAAGTAAGAACTGAATTCCACGGCTATTCCATCCAAAAAGTAATCGATGCACGCGAAAATACTACATGTATCGGTTTTTTGCATGGCGGCTACAACAGTTCCAATAGGCCAATCGTATTCAAGGAGGGTGTGGCCGGGGAGTTTAAGCAGCTTTTCGAGAAAAGTTTTGCGCCGCGAGCAGGTGCTTTACCGCTTATCATCACCGTTAACCATCTTTTTGTTTATGAAATCAACAACAAAGAGATGTCATTTGATGCCGTGGAGATCAATCTTGATTTTTATGTAAAAGATGGCGATGAATGGTACCACGAATTTCAGGCGGCTGAACATGTAGTAAGTTATCAAAAAACACCTACTCCGCAGTTCGAAAAAATGCTGACGGATGCACTCGAAATCTCTATCGAAGACTTTGCGCAGCGCATGCGCGAAGGATTAGGGTATCATCGGCAAAAAGATGAGGAAGAACTGTATCTGAATGGATTAAAAGAGGTTTTGCATCGGCAGATCATGGCCAGCAATCGCTCAGAAGGCATTTATCGATCGTACAACGACTACCGCGACAATCTTGCTATTGCAAATATGTCGTTTACCGTGCAAAATTCTAAACCCAACCGGGAGGATAATAATCTCTACACCGTCCGCACCATTTACGATGGTAAAAAGCTAAAAGACGTTTGGGGTATTTATTACCACGATACTTTATTTGTTAATCTTTTCGACAATTATTATCCGGCTGTTTGGGAGGGGGAGAAATTAATCATCAAAGACCCGCCGGTATTAAAGCACAACAACGCTGCCGGGGTGGGCGTGATGGTAGGTGCGGGGGTGGCGTTTGGACTTGTTGGCGGAATAGCGGCGGCTGTGCTCATTCCCGTTAACAGCAACCCAAAATCGGCGCACCGCGATTTGGCCATCGATCTTGCCACAGGCATTCCCGGCCCTATCGAAACACCGAATTTTAAAATTGTAAAAGCGCAGCTTGTGCTTTACACCGACGATTTCCCCAATGATGAGCATCCGCTTCAGCTAATCATCAACGACTCTTTGACATTCGATCTTGGTCAGCAATCTTATCTGATGATGGATGTATTTCCGGAGGACAATCCGGTGAAATTATGTTTGAAATCTGACACCGATAAATACTGCGAGAAGTTCGAAGGAGAGTTTTTCAACACATCCTACATCGAAATGCTCATTGATAAAAAAGGCAAAGTCGATTTTTTCCATAAAAAAAGCATCCATTCCATCACGCCAGTCCGACAAAAAATAGAAGAAGGAAAGCTGTCGCAGATTGGAGAAGGGGCTTCGTTGTAAAAATAAAAATGGTATTAAACAAAAAAAGCGTCCCCGGTGAGGAGACGCTTTTTTATGGTCTTGAGAATTTGCATGCTGAATGCTAAATGCTTTCAAACATAAGGGATGTAAGCGAAGCAAGCAGCACCGGTAACTACTGTACGATTAATCGCTCCGTAAAAACGCCTTTTGAAGTTGCGAGCCTTACATAATAAATGCCCGATCTTAGAGCGGTTAAGTCCAAATCCATTTTTTCTTTATTTAAATGAGGTTTTCTCATGACCACCTTGCCTGTATTATCTATAACATCTACATTGCTAATGATTGTGTTGTTGGCGTCAATAGTAATTAAATCGGAAGCAGGATTTGGATACAAACGCATATTGCCAGCATCAAATAGGTGGTTTGTAATTCCGGTGGAGGTTAAGGTGTCGTAATTATAGATGTAATCACAAACATAAACTAAGTTACCCGCATCATTCTGGGCATACCAATGCTGAAGTGTGACCATGTTGTTCATGGCGACAAGATTTTTGGTTTCAAACTCCGGAGCTACGGGTGTAACAAGTTGATCAATTGTGTAGGCCATATTGTATTCATACTCTTTTCTATCCGTAACGGTATTGCCACTTTTGTGTTCCCATGTTGTACAATTCTTATTGTCATCATAATAAAACAATTCGGTACTGGATACGGTCCAGGATGAGCCATTCCAAAACGACTGTGCCGAGCTCATCAGTGTGCCGTCTGAATTGTATTGGTAATCAATTTTCCAGGAATCTTCCATTGTACCCGAGTTAAACGAGTCTTGACCAAGTTCCTGAACAATCTGCCCGGCCTCATTGTAGGTAAGGAAACCGATTTGCATTAAGTCATTACCACCAAAATACATCTCCCAGTGTGTTTGTTGGTTGTCTTCATTATAAAAATAGTGATAAACCCCGCCTAAGGTAAAAATGGGCGTCCCAAAACTATTGTAGTTGGTGCGCGTCAAACGGTTTCCATTTTCATCGTAAGTGTAGTCAATGTACGAGACGTGTAGCCAGGTATTATTGATAAGCTGATAGTAATCGAGCTTCACGATGTTGTTAAACTCATCATACGATAAAGTGTCTCTCAAATTTTCGCCAGTTATAGTAAGCGAATAGGCAGCCCGCAATAGCATCTCATCGTTGTAGGAGTATTGGTCGATCTCAAGATCATCAGAAGATCGAACTTCTGAAAGGGCGTAAAGCTTATCTTGTTTAAAATCCTGAGAAAACCCTGCAATATTTATCGCAATCAGGAGACCAGCAAGTAAAAAAAATCTCATAGTAGATTGGTTTTAAAAATTAAGATTAATAATAATTCACAATGCGGCAAAAGTAGGGTATCCTTTTGAGCAAGGCATTTGTGAGTTAGAAATTGTACCTTTTAATACCCTGCGGTATCTCGCCCGGGTCTTCTCGGCGACA